>Ga0209075_1001685_pt1 | contig 20539 bp, 19 predicted proteins | sample Stecom2011_FD_187523 | JGI IMG/M metagenome (GOLD analysis project Ga0209075, IMG submission 187523) | Agricultural soil microbial communities from Utah to study Nitrogen management - Steer compost 2011 (SPAdes) (version 2) | ecosystem: Environmental > Terrestrial > Soil > Agricultural land...
GGGGATGACGGAGCAGGTAATTGCGGGGCTGATTGAGGAGGCTTCGCGGCGCTGGGATGTACGCAAGGCGCGGGTGATTCATCGAGTTGGGCGGTTGCTGTTGCAAGAGCAAATCGTGTTTGTGGGTGTTTGCAGTGCCCATCGAGGAGATGCGTTCGCGGCTTGCGAATTTATTATGGACGCTTTGAAGACGTCGGCGCCGTTTTGGAAGAAGGAGCTTTCGGAGGCTGGGGAGCATTGGGTGGAGCAGAAGGCTTCGGATGTTGCTCGGGGGGAGGTTTGGGAGAACTAGCTCGGCGCTGGACTGCCAGAGTTTTAGTGCAGAACGCCCCCCGAAAACACTAATAAATCGGTGAGTTTCGTGCTCTGGAAGCTCGCCGAGCAAGAGATAGGTATGCACCTTCCCCGACGCCAGACACTCTGTTATTCAGCAAAACACTCTTCCCCAAAAGTCTCCCACGGAGCGCTACAATTAATTTGCTTCGCGATAAGAGGAACAGAGGAATCTGTCGAATGAGTAAACATAAGGTCTACAGAGAGTTCCTGCTGCATTAAAGAGTCAATAGCTTCACACATTGCCAGCTCACAACTGAACTTTTCACCGTAAACTTCATAAACCTGCTCAACATCGGTTTTAACCAGCCACTGAGGCTCACCCACTTCGATGTTAAAATATACCCCCTCCTGAGCACGCTGCTTATCGAGAACCTCAACCAAGTGATAGTCTACAGATGGCGCGTCCGCCAGTGACGGATCAACCTTGACGGTTTTCACCTTCACCGTGTAGTTATAACCCCATTCATAGTCAAAGTTGGAGATATGGTACCCCACCTTCCAGTCACTAGCTCCGGGCTCTCTGACTCTAAGACGCAATGTGTCAAAAAAAGCCTCCCCAACCACGGACTTGTGGTTATCCACCTCCCAAACTATGTGGTTTCCACCGTCGACAGGGTCTGCACTCGAGCTCTCACTACTAGATCCATCATTACATCCCGCAAGAGGAAGCATGATAAAAAGGCTCAGAAAAAAACTATATGCTTTCATAAAATCCCTTTTAAAATCATCATCCACCAATAAAACCACGAATTACTTGGAACCCAAATCTGCTTCGACGCTTTATTTTTTAGCTTCCAAAACAGAATGCTAGCAGAGTAAAGCAGGCGGGGCCATTCACTAAGTATACTAATGACAACACTCTCATTCCGGTCACAGGTGAGGTGCAAATACCCGTATAACCCAACCTTCTGCCAGCCATCCGTTCGGTTTTGGAAGTGACGTAATTACTGGCTCCGAGTTTCAGGCTCATTGGTTCGCGGGCCTATTCGGCGCAGGCGGCCATCATAAGTATTGAGCAAAAATTGGAAGGCCGAACCTCACCTTTAACCCATCAAGTCTTCTGGCCGGTTTCGATTTTGGAACGTTTCCTCGGCATCTGGGCAATCCAGAGTTCTCGCGCCTGCGGTTTCAGCGAACACCATTACCCTTCGGTTTTCGTCTCGTAGCTGGGTTTCCAGCAGGTTAATAAGTGATACCGGGTAAACACCGTGCAAGGGGTGGGATCTTCCGGCGCATTGGGCGATAACGGGGTATTCAGGCTGTTCGTGCCACGCGTCTGTTAATTGCCGGAATACTTCTGGTTGTATACCCGGGGTATCGCAGGGGCATACGAGTACGGCGTCGAAGCCTTGTTTTTGGGCTTCAGTTAGGCCCGCTAGTAGGCCCGCTAGGGGGCCTTGGCCTTTTAGATCCGGGGCGTCTTGCAGTACGTGGCCGAGCAGGCGGTAGTCTTTTAGGGATCGGTTGGCGCTGATGAGTAGTGGCGTGGTCACAGCGCTGAGGGCTTCTGCTACCCAGTGGGCCATGGGGCGGTCGTGCCAGTGCATTAGGCCTTTGTCTTTGCCGTTCATGCGGGTTCCTGCACCGCCAGCGAGTAGCAGGGCGCAGATTTTTTTGGAGGCTGTTTCGGTCATGGTGAATCCAGGCCTAAAAAAACCGCCCAAGAGCAGGGCCCAGGGGCGGTTTTCAGGCTTTCAGGATGCAATCAGAGATTGCTGTCCAAGAAGGCCGCTAGCTGGGATTTGGACAGTGCGCCTACTTTAGTGGCGTCCACGTTGCCGTTTTTGAACAGCATCAACGTCGGAATACCACGGATGTTGAATTTAGGCGGGGTCTGCTCGTTTTCGTCAATGTTGAGCTTGCAGACTTTCAGTTTGCCATCGTATTCGTCGGCGATTTCTTCGAGTACGGGTGCGATCATCTTGCAGGGGCCGCACCACTCCGCCCAGTAATCTACCAGTACGGGAACGTCAGATTGAAGTACGTCCTGTTCGAAGGAGGCATCTGTTACGTTTACAATATTTCCGCTCATTTCGTTTTTCCTGATTAGTGCTTTGGTTGCTACTTTACGCGATTGATCCCGCGTATGTGAAGCGGTAGATCCACCAGCTTGATTGCTCCATGTTCTGATCCCGGTCAATTCGGTCGACTTTCTACTAGAGTCAAACCCGCGCATTGACTGACATATCCCGGGATTATGGCTTATAGTACGCGCAGATTCTTACCACAGGATTCAGATCACCGTGACGGCCACCTCTTCCGCCGACATCGCAGCTACGCCACCGGATATGCTTGCGGCCATCGATATGGGCTCAAACAGTTTCCACATGGTTGTGGCCAGACTTGTGCAGGGCGAAATCCGCACCATGGAAAGAATGGGCGAAAAAGTTCAGCTAGGCGACGGCCTTGACCCTGAAAACAATCTAACAGAAGAGGCGCAGCAACGGGGCTTGGACTGCCTGCGGCGATTTGCCCAACGCCTTAACGGTACGCCTCCCGAGGGCGTTCAGATTGTAGGTACAAATGCGCTCAGGGTGGCACGCAATGCCAATCAGTTTATCGCACGGGCAGAAGAGGTGCTGGGCTATCCGGTGGAGATCATCGCCGGGCGGGAGGAGGCCCGGTTGATCTATCTGGGCGTCTCGCACACGCTCTCAGATGATGCCGGGCGGCGTTTGGTGATCGACATAGGCGGAGGCAGCACGGAGCTGATTATTGGCGAGCGATTTGAGCCACAGGAGCTGGAAAGCCTGCACATGGGCTGCGTGTCTTTTCGGAACCGGTACTTTTCCGATGGCCGAATTACCCGCAAACAAATGGACAAAGCCATTACCCACGCAGAGCAAGAGCTATTAGGCATTCGCCGGCGCTTTCGCTCTATAGGTTGGGAAAGCTCGGTAGGCGCATCCGGGTCTATCAAGGCCATTTGCAACGTTTTGACGACGCTTAAAATCACCGATGGTACCGTTACCTGGAGTGCCATGGAGGAGCTACGCCGACGGCTTGTGGATATGGGCAGTGTTGAGAAGCTAAGCGAGTTGGGGTTGCGGCCAGATCGACAGAATATTTTCCCCGCCGGGTTTGCCATTCTTATGGGGGCGTTCCAGTCTCTGAACATTCAGGAACTGACCTATACCGACGGAGCACTTCGAGAGGGCCTACTATACGGAATAGCCGGGCGAATTCAGCATGAGGATGTGCGTGAGCGCAGTATTTCGGCGCTGCAGGAGCGGTATCAGGCGGATCAAAACCACGGGGCAGCTGTAGAGGCAACGGCGGTCGCAGCCTGGGAGCAAATCGCAGAACACTGGGGGCTGGACACATCTACAGACGAAGAGACCCTGCGCTGGGCCTGCAGGTTACACGAGATCGGCCTGGCAATTTCCCATAGCCAATACCACAAGCACGGTGCTTACCTGTTGCACTACTCTGATCTCGCTGGCTTTACGCAGCAGGCGCAACGGGAACTGGCCATTTTAGTGCGCGGTCATCGGCGAAAATTCAGCTCATCCATTTTCGATGGCGTCGACCCCGGCGACCTAGGGCGCCTGCGGCACTTATGCATACTGGTACGTTTGGCCGTACTGATTCAGCACTCCCGCAATCTGGAACCGCCACCGGCTTTCACTCTCCAACCTAGAGAGCAAGGCCTTTTAGTGACGTTTCCGGAAGGCTGGTTCGATGAGCGCCCTCTGACCTATGCCGATCTGATGAATGAACAAGACTACCTTGCCAAACAAAACTTTGTGCTTGAGCTGGCTGGCGGCTGACGGAGCACTTCGCTTCACTGTCCCGCCAGCTCATCCTCCATTGTCTCGACTGTTTCACTGACCTCAAGCCACTGAGCTTCGAACTCTTCAAGCTGACCTTTCGCCGCAGACTGCTTACCTAGCAGGTCTTTTAAGCGGCCTTTGGACTCATCACTGTAAAGGGCAGGATCGGCGAGCTCAGACTCCAAGTCGTTTAACGTCTCATGCAGAGTTTCCATCTGCTTTTCCAATGTCGCCTGTTTCTTACGGTATGGACTTAGTTTCTGTCTGAGCGCCGCTTCCGCGCGTTTGCGGGCCTTTCTGTCGTCAGCACTTTCCCCGACAGCCGTGTCTGCTTGTGCCGATGCTGCGTCTGCGGAACCAGCGGCACTGCCAAGCTGTCGCTTTGGTGGTTCGGCATCGTCTTTTCGGCGATCCGCCAACCAACTCTCGTAATCTTCAAGATCACCCTGATACTCAACAACATGGCCATCATTCACCAGCCAGAATTCGTCAACGGTATTACGCAACAGGTGCCTGTCGTGAGACACCACCACAATAGCGCCTTCAAAGTTCTGTAGCGCCATCGTTAAGGCTTGACGCATTTCCAGATCAAGGTGGTTGGTCGGCTCATCCAACAAAAGCAGGTTGGGCTTTTGCCAAGCAATAACCGCCAAAGCAACACGAGCTTTCTCTCCGCCAGAGAATGAGCGGATGGGGCTCAGGGCTTCATCACCGTGAAAATCAAAGCCACCGAGAAAGTTGCGCACGCTTTGCTCAGACGCTTTGGGAGCTAACCGTTGCAAGTGAAGAAAGGGACTTGCATCAAGATCGAGTGATTCCAACTGGTGTTGCGCAAAGTACCCTATCGCCAGATGCTCGCCGCAGGTGCGCTCACCGGATAACAAGGTGCTAGCGGTACCTTGCTCGCCCTGCCCTAGCAACGCATCCATCAACGTTGATTTGCCGGCACCGTTGGGGCCCAGTAATCCAATACGACTCCCCGGAAGAAGGGTCAGATTAATGTTACTAAGTACCTTGGTGTCACCATGCCCGGCTTGTCCGTGCCTTATGGAGAGCAATGGGTTGGATACCTTGTCTGCCATGGGAAACTCAAAGCTGAACGGTGAATCTATGTGTGCAGGGGCAATTTTCTCCATCCGCTCCAGAGATTTTACCCGGCTTTGTGCTTGCCTAGCCTTGGTGGCTTTCGCTTTGAAGCGATCAATAAAGCGCTGGATTTCGGCAATTCTCGCTTGCTGCCGTTCAAAGCCAGCTTGCTGTTGCGCAATCCGCTCGCTGCGCTGGCCTTCAAACGCTGAGTAGTTACCCGTATACAGCTCTAGCTTCTGACGATCAAAATGCACTACGTGGGTGGCCACCCTATCCATGAAGTCACGATCGTGGGAAATAAACAGCAGGGTTCCATTGTAACGGCGCAGCCAGTTTTCTAGCCAAAGGCAGGCATCAAGATCCAGGTGGTTGGTTGGCTCGTCAAGCAACAAAAGATCGGAAGGCCGCATGAGCGCCTGAGCAAGGTTCAGACGGATACGCCATCCGCCTGAGAAGGCGGATACTGGCCGGTCTGGGTCTTCATTCCGGAATCCTAGGCCCCGGAGCAAAGATTCTGCACGCCGCGCGGCAGACCAAGCCTCGTGTACATCTAATTCACCATGTATGTGCGCAACGGCGTTGTCATCGCCCTGGGCTTCCGCCTGCTCGAGTTCGCGCTCAAGCCGCCGTAAATCCAGATCTCCATCAAGAACGAAGTCTCTGGCGCTTCGCTCTGTCGCCTCCACTTCCTGCGCCATGTGCGCAATACGGCAGCCGCCGGGAAGTGACACACTGCCCTGCTCCGGCGTTAGTTGTCCTAGCAGTAACTGGAAGAGGCTGGATTTGCCAGCACCATTGGCACCAACAACCGCCACACGTTGGCCGGATTGAACCGTTAGGGCGACGGAATCTAGCAACCAGGCGCCACCCCGTTGTAAACTGAGATCGGTTATCGTTAACATGTTGTCATATATTCAAGGTGAAATTGTCAGGGACGGTACAATGCTCATGTCAGCCAGCTCGCTCGTCTCCCAAGATTTACCATTAAAAACCATGGAGTTACCGGAAGACTTAGAGCCGGACAACCCTCTTTGGCGATTTGCACTGGCAATTTGGCAGCACTCAGCGGCACAAGAAACCTGTTTGGCACTTCAGGGTGAGGGCTGGAGCGTAACACGAATTTTATGCGCCGGATGGCTTGCCCTCAACGGCAGAGCCTACACCGGAATCGAGGAGGCTACGGTAACAGAGTGGCGTAACCGTGTAACCGGCAGCTTACGCAGCATTCGCAGATCTGTGCCCAAAGAACAGACAGCCTACTTCCTTCTGCGCACAAACCTCGCCAATCTTGAGCTGGAGGCAGAACGAATAGAACTGGCCTTAGTGTGGCGGAATTCCAAAGCCCCCAACCCGGAACCAAGCAATATGTATGCAAGTGACGAGCTGATCCAGTCTAACCTAACGGCTGCAGCACCGGCAGCAGGCACAAGCCCGGAAGCCAAACAATTGCTTGGTATTTTGCGCGACATCATCTCCACCCTTCAACCCGGAGGCGCGACGCCATGCTGATCAAATGGCTTGTTCGGCTCTCGTTCCCAGCTCTCGGCTTATTGATGCTACTGATAGTCTTCGGCCTTAATGAGCCAGACCAACTTTCCGAGCCTGTTGCGGAAGAAACTCAGTCGGAAATTCCAGCATTCGAGGGGCTGGTCCCCTCGCCGATACCGACAGAAGGCCCCGACATTGTTTTCAAGTGGAAAGATACCGATGGCAACTGGCACTATGCCGACCAGCCGCCGGAACAAGGTCCATGGAATACGCTCGCCATCGAGAGAGCTGACAATAATCGAGCGCCTGCGAGAATCTCGAATCCTGAGACCGATTGGCAATCCCCCTATAGTGCGCCCTTCACGCTTAGCCCAAATGCCGGCAGCAATGGCAGCTAACGTCCCATTCGCAGCTCCACAAAAGATATCTGTAGCGCCTTAACAGATGTTCAGTGGAATCTGCGCTCTGAACCCGCTACCTTTTGCCCTTTGACACACACAATACGTGGGTCTTAGCCCACTCCGTACCAACCCGAAAGGATGATGTAATGAAAAAAACGCTACTTGCACTGGCGATGACAGGCGTGGTTGCTGGATGTTCAACGCCCCCTGAGACTCCAGCAGACCCGAAGCTGGACTCTACCGACGAGAAGGTCAGCTATGGCATGGGTCTTGTGCTGGGTGAGCGGATGGGTAACGACCTGCCAAACCTTCAAATGGATCAATTCCTTCAGGGGATTCAACACGGACATGCTGGCGACGAGGAAGCCAAGCGTATGAGCCGCGAAGAGATCCAGAAGGCTTTGATGGAATACCAACAGTCGCTGCAAGAAGAGCAAAGCAAGCAAGCTGAAGAGTTGGCCGAGAAAAACCGTGAAGCCGGTGAGTCCTTCCTTGCTGAGAACGCTGAGCGCGATGGTATCGAAACAACCGATTCTGGGCTTCAGTACGAAGTTTTGGAAGAGGGTAACGGTAAACAGCCGGGTGCAACCGATACCGTACAGGTGCACTACACCGGTGAGCTGCTTTCCGGTGAGGTTTTTGACAGCTCTCGCGAGCGCGGCGAGCCAGTTACATTTGCTCTGAACCAGGTTATCCCCGGCTGGACCGAAGGCCTGCAGCTCATGAGCGAAGGCGCCCGCTATAAGCTGTACATTCCTTCTGATCTAGCCTACGGCCCGGGCGGAAACCGCTCAATTGGCCCCAACGAAACCTTGGTTTTCGATGTGGAGCTACTGGCGGTGAACCCAGGTGCAGACGAAGAAAACTCTGCGTCCGAATAATCTAGAAAGCAATCTAGAGCGCAAGCTTCAGCCCGCCTGAAGCAAAAAAAGCCTCAGCAACCTTGTAGGTGCTGAGGCTTTTTTGTGATCGCCTATATCAAACCAACTCAGGCCGGGGCTACTTTATCCCCATGCACGTTGTGCAGATGCTCAATCAAAAAGTCTTCCATCTCAAAGCGGCTTTCCAGCGTTTCACCAAGATGGGAAAGCTGCTCAAACAGTGCTTTCACATCTTTTTCAGACAAATCAGCTTCGCCCAACTGGTCGTTAAAGTTAAGCGCCACTTCTGTGGTTTGTTCAATACGTGGGTATACTTTAGCTGCCAGCTCCAACCCTCCATCGTTGAACTCACGGGCCTCCCTGACAAGCTGCTCATAAATCTCGAAGTGGCCGGTAGACACATAGTCAACCAACACCTCACATAGCCGTACAAACTTGTTTTTCAAAGCCTCTGTTTGCGAGAAATCGCTTTCTCCGGACAAATCGCAGTAGTGAACCAGAAGCTCTTGACGATCCTTAAGCCAACGATCAATAAGCTCGCTGACGCCACCCCAGCGCTCCCTGGCATTTCGGCAGTTTTCCAACATAACGCCTGATCTCCGCTTGAAAATCCTACTGTTCAGCCATAGTGCTGATGCATGGTGCTGATATTTGTTAAGTCCGAATCAACTTACCCCAGGCTGGCTTCCGGTCGCAACCGTTTCAACCCGCGATGTGGGTTTTCGGGCTTCCCCGATGGAAGAGCATGATCAAACCCAAAATTACCAGCAGCGCAAAAAACACAGCGCTCCAACCCGGAATGCTCAACCCTAAAAATCGCCAAACCACCGCGGCGCAGTCGCCTGTACCCTTGAGGGCCGTCGTCAGCACATCCATAAACGGCAGCACTTCCAGCATGTAATCCACCGAGGGGCCGCAGGCAGGCACCTGATCCGGAGGTAAGCTCTGGAGCCATAACTGTCGGCCCGCAACACCCAGCCCGGCGCCGGCAGTTGCCACCAGCAAAATGCCGTATACACGCACCCCTAACGACTTGGGACCATGCAAAGCCGCCACAAGGCTCACCAGCCCAACCCCCATAAAACCAAAGCGCTGGAGCCAGCACAGCGGGCAAGGTTCAAGCCCCATAACGTGCTCCATATAAAATGCCACACCCAATAACCCGGCGCAGACAACAAAAACGAGTGCAAAGAGTGCTCTTACTTTCACAAAGTTTCCTCAGTTTTACACAAATGCGTTGCCTGGCCTGCTATTCTCGGTTTATCCGGCGGAAACGCTGCTGAATTTGTCACTAAACCCTAAACCACGACGAACTGCAAGCTTATGACACCTCAGCCAAAATTCGTTTTATTCATTATCTTATTGCTATTTTTACAGCTACCTAACGCCTGGGCAGAAGACGCCGCCAATAGCGACGACGGAGCCGCAGAAAAATCGGGCATTACGGATTATATTGCCATGGAACCGGCCTTCGTAACTCACGTTGGAAGCCCGGGCGGCAAATTAACCTACCTGAAAGCAACCATCAGTCTCAGGGCCTCAAAGCAAACCACAAGGCCCGCGGTGGAAGCCCACATGCCAAGGCTACGCCATGAACTGGTGATGCTGTTTGGTGAGCAGACAGATACAGACACACTGACCACTATGGAAGGCCAACAGGCGCTGCGTGAGGAAGCCAAATCAAGAATAAATGCAGTGCTGGAGGAACAGCAAACCGGCGAAGCAATAACCGGCGTGCTGTTTACAGAATTCGTAGTGCAAAAGTAGGGCAGAACCAGAGCGTTTTAGGCAATCCGGGAGAACAGATCATTTTCCGCTATGGCTGCTTCTTCCCGGAGAATTTCACCGGCGTCATCCCAACCAGCCTCCCAGGCAGCAACAACCACTTCGCCACGATAGGGGCAACGGCTTTTATCCATACCCATGGAAGCGGCCAAGTGGCCCTGACGATAGGCTTTATTCAGGGCTTCGATGCCCAAGCCGAGTTTCATATCCTTTACCATATCGCGTCTCCCTCTAACTGATGCTACTGAAGTTAGCACCAGCGTCAGAAAGTGACAAATTTTTGTTCTGCTTCTGTGAAGCATGTCCGCCAATGATGAGAACCAACTGAAACTACCTAACATAACGACACTTTCTGCGCCCCGTTTCAGGAGCGCAGGTATTGTTCAAGAAAGTCACTGAACGTCAGAGTGTCCGATGCCTCAATTCGTTTCTGTTCGGCTATCGAATTCTTACTTGCCGCAACAAAGGCCGCTTCCACACTGGCATCCATACCTTCTTTACGAAGCAGGCTCTGATGTTTTAGCGCCATATCCATGGTCCAGTCTTTGTGACCGAGACCGGAAGCCCGCATGGCATCAATAACCCGGGCAGACGGCACTTGGCTGTCACCGGAGAGAACACTCCGCTGAGCTGAAAGAGCCATGCGATACACGTCACCACCATTCCAGCCGTCGAGCACACCTGCCAGCGGCTCTAGGCGATCCAGTATTTCCGTAGCCGCTTCACCAATGGGCGTACGCTCGCCAGCCCTGCACAGGGTCAGCTCATGATTACGACCTTTGGACACAACATCTTTGTAGTTGTCATCCAACAAACTGCACTCGGCATCATCGATTCGCGGCGACTCTGAAAGCAGACAATCCAACAGGAAGAGGTCCAGAAAATCGATCTGAGTTTCATTTACCCCTACCGGAGAAAAGGGGTCGAGATCCAAACAGCGTACTTCGATATACTCCACACCGCGGGATTCGAGCGCGTGAATCGGTTTCTCTCCGCTTTGCGCGGTGCGCTTAGGGCGAACAGCGCTGTAGTACTCATTTTCAATCTGCAGCACGCTGGTGTTGATCTGGATGAACTGGCCGTCACGCTGGGTACCCAAAGCTTCATAGGCTGGCCAATTGGTATGAATGGCTCTATCCAGAGTTTGGGTATAGGTGCTGAGCTTGTTGAAGCAGATATTCAACGACGACTGGGCGTTGTTGTGATAACCCAGGTCGCCCATGCGCAATGAGGTGGCATAGTCACCAAACCAGCTACGCTCGTCAAACCGGCTAAGGTCGTGACGCACACCGTCAACAAAGCTCGCATCCAAAGCTGGCGAGGCGCCGAAGAGCAACATCAGCAGCCAGCTTCTGCGGCGGAAATTACGAATTAGCCAGAAATATTGCTCGGACTTGAAGTCTTTCATGCTTTGCTGGTCACCCAGCGCGTTCTGCCAGATATCCCAGAAGCTGTCCGGCAGCGAGAGGTTGTAATGGGTGCCGGCGATACTTTGCATCATGCGCCCGTACCTCACCGCCAGACCCTGCCGGTAGACATGTTTTAGCCGACCGGTGTTGGAGGAGCCATACTCCGCGATGGGAATGCTGGCGTCGCCGTCCAGTTCGCAGGGCATGCTCGCAGGCCAGAAAACCTCATCCCCAAGATTCTGCTGCACAAAGCGGTGAGTGTTCCGCAAAGACTCAAGCATTTCGGAGGTACTGCTGCATACTGGCGTAATCAGCTCGAGCAACGCTTCGGAGTAATCGGTTGTGATAGACGGGTGTGTCAGCGCTGAGCCCAAAGCCTCCGGATGGGGCGTCTGAGCAATAAAGCCATTGCGGTCAACGCGCAAACCTTCCTTCTCGACTCCTTTCAGGAAACCGTTCCAGTCGCTCGCGGCGAATTGACGAAAAATAGAGTGCCGGGATTCGGCCATGTTTGACTCCTGCTGCAGCCAGCGGTGCCTTATGGGCCTTGCTGGCTGGTGGAAATAGTTGAAACCGCTTAACGCTTGTCTTTGCTGGCCGACGCAAACGCCTGCGCCAAAGCACCGGCCATAGCGCCTTGCTCCGCGCCTTTATTTTGGCCCCGAGGCGCTGATTTGGCGGCAGAACGAGGTGCCGAAGTGCCCCGTTTCGACTCTGCTTTCTCACCGGGCTGGTCATCCATCCGCATAGTCAGCGCAATCCGCTTACGGGGGATGTCCACTTCCATCACTTTCACCTTCACAATATCCCCGGCCTTAACCACCTCCCGGGGATCTTTTACAAAGGTATGGGAAAGTGCAGAGATATGCACCAGGCCGTCCTGATGGACCCCAATATCCACAAACGCACCAAAATTTGTAACGTTGGTGACAGAGCCTTCCAAGATCATACCGGGGACCAGATCGCCCAGGGTTTCCACACCGTCTTCAAAACTTGCAAAGCGGAACTCGGGGCGTGGGTCCCGGCCCGGTTTTTCAAGCTCGGAGAGAATGTCGCGAATTGTTGGCAAGCCGAATTGATCTGTTACGTAATCCTGAGGATTCAGACCACGCAGAAACGCTGCATCTCCGATAATTCCTTCAACCTTACGGTTATTCTTCGCTGCAATGGCTTCAACAATACCGTAGGCCTCGGGGTGCACCGATGAGCGGTCTAGTGCATTCTCGCCACTGGCAATGCGCAGAAAGCCTGCGGCCTGCTCAAACGTCCGGTTACCCAACCGAGCTACTTTCAACAACTGCTTGCGGTTACGAAAAACGCCGTTCTGGTTACGGTACTCAATAATGTTCTGAGCGATGGTGTGATTGAGGCCTGACACCCTCGACAACAGAGGCGCAGACGCAGTGTTCAAATCAACACCGACACCGTTAACGCAATCTTCAACCACCGCATCAAGGCTGCGGGAAAGCTGAACCTGAGACACATCGTGCTGGTATTGGCCAACACCGATGGATTTGGGCTCGATTTTAACCAGCTCAGCCAAGGGATCCTGTAACCGGCGGGCAATGGAGACGGCACCGCGAATGGTTACGTCCAGATCGGGCAATTCTTTGGAGGCAAACTCCGACGCAGAATAGATCGAGGCACCGGACTCGCTGACAACAATCCGCGCCAGCTTCAGTTCCGGGTAGCGTTTACTGAGATCACCAACCAACTTTTCGGTCTCACGGGAGGCGGTGCCATTGCCGATGGCCACCAGCTCAATGCGGTATTCGCGACACCAGGCAGCGAGCTTTTCAATAGAACTGTCCCACTGGTTTTTGGGTGCATGGGGGAAAATGGAACCATGTCCAACCACTTGGCCAGTGCCATCGATAACGGCGACTTTTACGCCCGTTCGCAGCCCGGGATCCAACCCGAGGGTTGGGCGAGGCCCTGCAGGAGCCAGTAACAATAAATCTTTCAAGTTGGCGGCGAACACGTTGATTGCTTCAGTTTCTGCGGCCTCGCGCACCTGCGCCATAAGGTCTGTTTCTATTTGCGTAGACAGCTTCACCCGCCAGGTCCAGCGCACCACTTCCGACAGCCACTTATCGGCAGCACGCCCCTTATCACGAATCTTGTAGCGCGCAGCAATGCGTTGTTCGGCGGGGTGCGGCTGGCGACGATCTTCGTCAGCGTCGCCCACTACAAGCGTGTAGGAGAGAACCCCTTCATTGCGCCCACGCAGTATGGCCAAGGCCCGGTGCGAGGGCACCTTCTTCAGAGGCTCCACATGATCGAAATAATCCCGGAACTTGGCGCCTTCGTTTTCTTTGCCTTCTATAACTGTGACTTTTAGCTGCCCCTGCTGCCAAATAAAGTCACGCAGTTCGCCCAGCAATTCGGCATCTTCCGCGAAACGCTCCATCAGGATATAACGGGCACCGTCGAGGGCGGCTTTGGTGTCAGCAACGCCTGCGTCTGCGTTTATATAGCCCTTGGCGATCGAATCCGGGTCCTGAGTCGGGTCGTTATACAGGCTATCGGCCAGAGGTTCCAAGCCCGCTTCCCGCGCTATTTGAGCCTTGGTGCGACGTTTGGGTTTGTAAGGTAAGTACAGATCTTCTAACCGGTTTTTGGTGTCCGCATCTTGAATATTATCGCGCAACTCGTCAGTCAGCTTGCCCTGCTCTTCAATGCTCTTGAGGATGGTGCCACGACGATCCTCCAGTTCCCGAAGGTAACGCAGGCGCTCTTCAAGGGTGCGCAGTTGGCTGTCATCCAAAGACCCGGTTACCTCTTTACGGTAACGGGCTATAAACGGAACCGTGGAGCCTTCGTCCAGCAGGGCGACGGTGGCATTAACCTGTTGTTCGCGTACACCGAGTTCGTCGGCAATGCGCCTGAAGATACTGTTCATGCAACCTCTGTCTGATACGTTTCTGGTAAAGCAGCAAAGGTACAGCGGCTTACTGTTGCAGGCAAGCGGACTGGCCACGCTTGTTCAGGAATTGCACAAGGTCAGACCAAGGCATGGGGCGGGCATAAAAGAAGCCTTGGATTTCATCACAGTGTTGCTGCCGCAAAAATTTCAGCTGGCTTTCGGTCTCGACGCCCTCGGCCACCACACTGATTTGAAGGCTATGAGCCAGACTGATAATCGCACGAATAATGTGCTCTGCGTCTGCAGACTGACCCAGCGCCTGCACGAACGATTTATCGATTTTCACCAACGATATCGGTAAATGCTGAAGGTTGCTGAGGGAGGAAAAACCAGTGCCAAAATCATCCAACGCAAAACTGATGCCAAGCTGGTTAAGCTCTCGCAGGCAGCGCTGGGCGTATTCAGGATCGTGCATCATGGCGCTTTCCGTTAGCTCCAACTCCAACAGGCTGGTATCAACATTGGCGTTGAAGATAATGCGGAATATGGTCTCAGTCATCTTGCGATCATAAAATTGGCGAAACGAAAGATTGACCGCAAACACCAGCTCCGGAAACCCAAGCTCCGCGGACTCTTTTAACCGCTTACAAGCCTGCTCCAAAACCCAGTAGCCGATAGGAACGATCAAACCACTGCGCTCGGCAACCGGGATAAACTCATCTGGCCCAACAAGGCCCCGCTCTGGGTGATTCCAGCGCAACAGGCACTCAACGCCGCGGACGTCGTTGCTATCAAGATCAATTCTTGGCTGGTAATAGAGTTCCAACTCATTGCCGCGCAAGGCATTGCGGAGGTCCGCTTCCAGCCTGAGCTGATAGCCTGCTGAGATATGGAGTTGCCGATCGTAAAACCGGTAACTGGTGCCCGGGTCCCGTTTCGCCTCAAACATTGCCCGATTGGCACGGCGCATGAGATTTTCAGGGCTATTTCCGGCTTCAGGGTAGGTGGCAACACCCAGACTGGCACTGACAACCACACTTTGGCCATCAATCGTTACCGGCTCGTCTAGCGCGTTAACAATCTTGCGTATAACTTGGGTGATATCCAGAGAGTCTTCTATTCTCTCAACGATGATGGCAAGTTCGTCACCACCTATTCGCATTAGCGAATCCACGCGGCGCAGCTCTTGACGCACCTGAGCGGCCACTTTTATCATCAACTGGTCGCTTTTTTGGTAGCCAAAAGACTCGTTGATACTGCGAAAATCATCAATATTGAGATGCAAAAGCGCCAGCCGATGGTTGCCCCGTTTAGCTCGGTGCAAGGCTTGCTGCAACCTATCAAAAAATAGGTCCCGGTTAATAAAGCCGCTGGCGACACCGCGGCCTAACTGGCTATGTGCGGAATTTGCCAACTGCTCGCGATACCAAAGACACTTTACTGCCCGACGAAAGCTCCAGTGATCAAGCTCCTGACGACTCAAGTAATCCGCTGCACCACCGTTTAACAAATCACTCGCCCGCTCCTCTGGCGTTTCGGCACTGAGTGCCAAAATCGGGCGATCGCCAGTGGCAACGGCCAAATACTGCAAGAAAGCGGTTTCTGAGCCACCATGAACCACACAGTTCCACACCACAATGTCGAATTTCGCATTGTGGATAAGATCGTCACAATCCAAAAGATCCGGACACCAGGTTGAGTCTGCAGTGATCTCCGTATCTCTCGCCAGCAACGCATTGACCCAGAGAAAATCAGTGTAGTCTGGCGTCAGGACCAACAGGCGAAGCTGGTCGTGTTCGAGGGTTTCCTGTGGCAAGGTCATTGAGCAAAAGTCCATGGGTGCGTGAGCAACAAGCCTCTTCTGTTAAAAGAATAGCTGATAGATCGGCAAGGTACAGTAAGTCTGGCTGGTGTAGACTATTGTCTTAGCGAGAGAACCTCCGTATCAAACCATTCTGGCAGTGTATTCGTGAATAAACTCAATCCGCGACAAAATGAAGCTGTCCGCTACACAGACGGCCCCCTGCTTGTGCTGGCCGGCGCAGGCAGCGGCAAGACCAGCGTAATCACCCGAAAAATCGCCTACCTGATTGAACACCTTGGCATTCCGGGCCGCCACATTGCTGCAGTTACCTTCACCAACAAAGCAGCCAGAGAGATGAAAGAGCGGGTGGGCAAGATTGTGGATCGCAAGCTAACCCGGGGTTTGATCGTTTCCACCTTCCACAACCTTGGGCTGAATATAATTCGCGAAGAACACATGAATCTGGGTTATCACCCCGGCTTCTCCATTTTTGATGCGGAAGACGCCAAAGCTCTTTTAAGAGACTTGATGCTGCGGGAGGCCAGTGCCGACGCGGGCGATGAACTGAACGATGTGCAAATGACAATTTCATCTTGGAAAAACGCCATGCGGGGGCCGGCGGAAGCATACAGCAAAGCTGCCGATGAACGGGAGCAACGCATTGCCATCGTATACAAGCACTACAGCGAATACCTGAAGGCCTACAATGCCGTCGATTTTGACGACCTGATTCTGCTGCCAGTGCAACTGTTCCGGAATAATCCCGAGGCGTTGGCAAAGTGGCGCAGAAAAATCCGCTACATGCTTGTGGACGAGTATCAAGATACCAACATTTGCCAGTACGAGTTGGTGCGAATGCTGGTTGCCGAGCGCGCGGCGTTTACCGTGGTTGGCGATGACGACCAGTCGATCTATGCCTGGCGCGGGGCACGGCCGGAAAATCTGGCCCAACTGAAAGAAGACTTCCCAAGCCTGAAGATTGTAAAGCTTGAGCAGAACTATCGCTCCACATCGCGCATTCTTAGGGCCGCCAACACCGTTATCGCCAACAACCCTCACGTGTTCGAAAAATCTCTGTGGAGTGATCACACCATTGGCGACGAAATCCGTATTGTGCGTTGCCGCAACGAAGACGCAGAAACCGAAAGAGTGGCCACGGAAATTCTCGACCAAAAGCTGAAAAAGGGGCTGGCATTCAGAGATTTCGCTGTGCTTTACCGGGGCAACCATCAGGCTCGCTTGCTGGAAATGAAGTTGCAGGCCTACCAAATTCCCTATCGCATTTCGGGGGGACAGTCGTTTTTCTCGAAAAACGAAATCAAAGACGCCATGTCTTATCTGCGGCTGTTGATTAACCCGGATGATGATGCTGCCTTCCTGCGTGTGGTGAACGTGCCTCGGCGAGAAATTGGCCCGCGCACCCTTGAGCAGCTCAGCCACTATGCCCGAGCCCGCAACGTTAGCCTGTTCAAATCGCTGAGCGATATGGGGGCGGAATCCCACGTAACCGAAAAGGGGCTAGACCGGCTGCGGCGCTTTGCCCACTGGGTGGATGCTACCTGCGAGCGCCTGCACAGCGAGAACCCGGTGCCCGTAATAAAACAACTGTTCACCGACATTGAATACGAGGAATGGTTGCATCAACACTCCGGCACCCCGAAGCAGGCTCAGCGGCGCATGGAGAATATCTGGTACTTGGTGGACTCCATTCAACGCATGCTGGACGACGGCAAAGGTACTGCGGATGAACTGGGCATAGAAGATGCGATTACCAAGCTGATTCTGCGCGACATGATGGAGCAGCGGGAAGAAGAGGACGACAGCGACAAGGTACAGCTGCTGACGCTACACGCATCCAAGGGTCTGGAGTTTCCTCATGTATTTATTCTTGGGCTTGAAGAAGAAATTTTGCCCCATCGATCCAGTATTGAAGAAGGTAACATTGAGGAAGAACGACGGCTGATGTATGTGGGAATTACCCGCGCAAAAGAAACGCTAACCCTAACCTATGCCGCCCAACGCAGGCAGTATGGAGAAAAGATCGAAACCATACCTAGCCGATTTCTCGATGAGTTGCCGCCAGACGATGTACGCTGGGAAGGCACGGGAGATTTGGATGTTGAAGCCAACCAGAAAAAAGGCAAGGCGACATTGAGTGCCCTGCTTGGCGATTTGGGGCTATAAAAACGCAAAAACCCCGCACTGTACATAACGTGTGCGGGGTTTTCGGAAATAAGAGCTTTAGTTTTACTTACTCTCAGCCACGATATGTTCCACAGCGGCTTGTATTTCCTCATCCGGACAACTTGCACAGCCACCTTTGGCGGGCATGGCATTGAAACCGTTGATAGCGTGATTGATCAGGGTTTCCATGCCTTGGTCAATACGCGGAGCCCAGTCACTCGCATTGCCGATAACAGGTGCACCCGCTGCGCCGGTGGTGTGGCACGCCATGCATGCGGCATCGTACACTTCGCTACCTGAACGGGGCCCAGAGCTGGCAGTTTCAGTGGCAGCAGCGGCTTCACCGCATTCCTCACCCTGCAGGCAAACTTCGCCAACCGGCTGGATTCGCGCACGGATTTCGTCGTCAACACTTGCCATGACGGCACCAGCAGTAATACCGAAACCGAGCAATACAACAGCCAGGACTCTCTTCATCTTCACAATGCACCTCGCATTTGAGCGTTATAATCTTTGGTTGCCGCATTATAGCGACTGAATCCAGGCAAAAAAACCGAATAGCAAAATCATAAATTGATTTCCACCATTTTTATTGCCATTTGGTCTGTGTGGAGACTCTTTCACAACATCCGGTTACCATGTTGCAGCTTATCCCAGAACCTCAGGATTCAACCCATGAATAACTCGGAGAAACCCTCCCCACATCCCTTGCGTAAAGCGCTTCTGATCACAGAGTTTAGCTCGCTGGCTGTGCTGCTGGCATCTATGGGTTGGTTCTCAAGCCAAACGGACACAGGCCATACTATCAACCCTGCATGGCTGCTGATACCCGCCTTTGCAAGCCTTGGGGTTTTTATCAGTTTTATTGGCCTTATGTATTTACGCTGGGTTGTGGCGGCAAGTGCAGCCAACCAACTTCGGCATAAATTAGTTTTTTCACTGCTGGCACTTACCCTCATCAGCGTTTGGGTTTACGGCATTGCCAGTACGTGGCTTAGCCTTAATGCGGCATAGAGAGATCCAAAGAATGCGAAAACGCCCCTACCTGTGGCTTTCAACGACAGCTGCACTAGCTTTGTTATGGCCAGCACTAACTCTCGCCAAGGAAGGTGGATCATCCAGTGATATTCAGGCTGCCTCCCCGGAAGACTGCGCGCTGATACGCGAAGGTGTGCAACGGCTTGCCTGCTATGACTCATTCAACAACCCGAAAATAGCAAGAGAAAACGCCACAGAGCAGAAAGTTGAGGAGACGGAGCGAACCGCTGAAACCTTGGCCCCTTCGAGTGAGAGCCAAAATCGTGCCACCAAAGCGTCCGACGGGGGTGATCCTGATGCGGACGTGATGACGAACATGGTGGAGCGCAGCGTAAAGGCGGAAAAAGCGCTGTTTTCTTTTTCGGGCAGTTTTATCAGTCATCGTCCGTCTTATATTCTGCCGGTTACTTGGATGGATGACACGAACCAAGCGCCGGTTAGCCCTAGACTGGGCACGACAGGTTACGATTATGATCTGGAGAATGAGGAAGCCAAGTACCAAATTAGTTTTAAGGTTCCTTTGCTGACAGGCTGGCTGGAGGATGAGACTACGTTGTGGTTCGGTTATACCCAGCGTTCGTTTTGGCAGGTTTACAATCAGGATGATTCAGCACCTTTTCGTGAGACGAACTATGAGCCGGAGATTTTTTTGCGCCATTTGGCTAATTGGGATTTAGGCTTTGTGACGCTCAGTGGTATGTCGGTTGGTATCAATCATCAATCGAACGGTCAATCAGAGCCTCGTTCAAGGAGTTGGAACCGAGTTATGGCGGGCGCTGCTTTTACTCGCGGGCGCTGGCTGTTCAGTGTGCAGCCCTGGTATCGGATTCCTGAGGACAAGGAAGACGATAACAAAGATATTCAGCGTTACCTTGGATACGCCGATTACAATGTTGTTTATAAGCTTGCGGAAGATCGGACGTTTTCACTTAGGCTGATGAATAATCTGCGTTCGGATAACCGTACGTCGTTGGAGTTTGGTTATAGCTTTCCGCTGGGGGATACGATTAAGGGTTTTTTCCAGTACTCCAATGGGTATGGGGAGAGTTTGATTGATTACAATCATCGGATTGAGCGATTCGGGATTGGGATTATGTTGAACGACTGGCTCTGAGTTTTGTTTAGCTTCGGAGTTTGCCGGGATGCCGGTATAAGTTGCGAAAACACGCTGTGAATACTTCCATGTACGCTTGGCTCCGCCTCTCACTGCTTATTGCTCCTGCGTCGCAGTGAGAGTCCTGGGCTGGCCATCCTTGGCCAGCCCGTGAAGAGCTTTTCGCTCTTCACCCATGGCTCCGCACAGTTTTCGCAACTTATACCGGCACCCCGGCCCCAGCTCTGGAATAGCCTTCCACTACTCTTCGCTTTTAGTTATTCAACCGCTCCATTTCCGCAAGAAGCTCTTCCGTTTTCTCTTTCATCAACGGTATGTCAGCACGGGATTCCACGTTCAAACGAACCACAGGTTCGGTGTTGGACATGCGT
>Ga0209075_1001686_pt1 | contig 20535 bp, 20 predicted proteins | sample Stecom2011_FD_187523 | JGI IMG/M metagenome (GOLD analysis project Ga0209075, IMG submission 187523) | Agricultural soil microbial communities from Utah to study Nitrogen management - Steer compost 2011 (SPAdes) (version 2) | ecosystem: Environmental > Terrestrial > Soil > Agricultural land...
GATGTTGGGTGTTGGATATTAAATCTGCAATCTAAAATCGTTAATCTTCAATCAGCAATCAATGTTTTTAGCCACGGATTAAAGGATTAAAAGGATTTTGAATTAAGGACAAATCAGTAAGACGAAAAAACATCTCCCGAAGTCATTTCTATTTACACACTTTGGGATGGCAGGCAAAACCCAAACGATTTACAAATCATATAAAAATTAAATCGTATCGTAATAAAGCCCTTTGATGATTCCGTCCGAAAGTCCGATTTTCGGAACGTAGATTTGTTTGGCACCACTCCATTTCATCGCATTGAGATAGATTTTAGAAGCAGGAATGATTACGTCTGCCCGGTCTGCATTCAGTCCTAAATCAGTAACTCTTTCTTCATAAGTCATTTTATTCAAAGTATTAAATTGGCTTTGAACATACGAAAAAGAAAGAGGTTTTTCCTGTGCTTTTCCGGACATCTTAAAGAGTTTGTTGATGTTTCCTCCCGAACCAATCAAAATGACGTTGTTATAATCTTGAGTAACTGATTTAATCCATTTTTCGATTTCCACCCATACCGAATCTGTAACCTGATTGTTCAGAAAACGAACGGTACCAGCTTTAAACGATTTAGAAGTAATCATCTTTCCTTCCGAGAAAAGCGTAAATTCGGTACTTCCTCCTCCTACATCCACATAAAGATAGGAATCATCCGTATTCAACAAGTCGTGCAAATCGGTTGAAGCGATGATTTTAGCTTCCTTTTTTCCGTCAATAATGTGAATTTTAACGCCTGTCTTTTTCTTGATATAATTCACTATTTCTCCTCCGTTTAGCGCTTCACGCAAAGCCGAGGTAGCACAAGCCATGTATTTTTCTACGCGATGTACCTTCATCAAAAGAGAATACGCCTTAATGGCATCGACCATTCTATCGATGTTTTCTTCCGAAATTTCACCCACCGTAAAAGCATCCTGCCCCAAACGAATCGGGACACGAACCAATGAACTCTTGCTAAATTGTGTGGTTTTACCTTTTTGCTCCACAATATTGGCTACCAACAAACGCATCGCGTTGGAACCAACATCAATAGCAGCATATTTTTTAATACTAATCATTCTGTTTATCTTTAGGACTATAAATATAAGGAGTTTTTAGCTATTAGTGTTGCGAGTAGCTTTAATAGCATGAATCAATCTGATAATTTATTCCCTTAACTTTCTCTGATAATATTTATACATTTCTTGTTGAGAACGGAAATCTTTTTTGCCTTCGTTAGAAACATATTTATTATCTAGCTCCTCAGAATGGATACGGGCTTTTACATTGGCTCTCCAACCAATATTAAACACATCTATCAATTCCTTTTTGATGTCTTGGTCATAAATCGGGCAACTCACCTCTACTCTTTCGTCAATATTTCGGGTCATAAAATCGGCAGACGAAATATACACATCGGGCTCTCCGCTGTTGGCAAAAATATAAATCCGAGAATGCTCTAAAAAGTTATCTACGATACTAATTGCCTCGATGTTTTCGCTCATTCCTTCTATTCCCGGCACCAAACAACAAATCCCTCTGATAATCAACCGAACCTGAACTCCATTCTGACTTGCTTCGTATAATTTGTCTATCATTCCAAAATCAGTAAGGCTATTCATCTTTAGATAAATATAAGCTTCTTTGCCTTCGATAGCATTCAGAATTTCTCTGTCTATTAATTTATAAAAACGTTTTCGGGTATAATGAGGTGAAACAATCAAATGCTTGTAATTGTGCAACTTGTAATTAACGTTCAAAAATTCGAACACTTTTTCGACTTCTTTCAACAGTTTTTGATTAGCCGTCAAAAGTGTAACATCAGTATACACCTTAGCTGTTGACTCATTGAAGTTCCCGGTTGAAATAAACCCGTAACGCTTCATTTTCCCGTCTTCTATTCTGTCAATAATACAGGTTTTTGCGTGAACTTTAAGTCCTTTGATTCCAAAAATAAGCTCAATTCCTTCTTCTTGCATCAAACGAGAATATTTAATGTTGCTCTCTTCGTCAAACCTCGCTTGTAATTCTACTTGAGCCACAACTCTTTTTCCGTTCTTAACTGCACTGATCAACGAACTGATAATTTGAGAGTTTTTAGCCAAACGATACAACGTGATTTTGATAGTAGTTACTTTCGGGTCTAAAGCAGCCTCTCTCAAAAACTTAATGATATACGAAAACGATTGATAAGGAGCGTGAACCAAATAATCTTTTTCGTCTATTTTTTCTAAAATACTTCCCTCCAGACTCAATCCTTTTACGGGAAGTGCAGGTATTTTAGGATACAGCAAATCATTTCTACCCAGTTCAGGGAATTTCATATAATCTCGTCTGTTGTGATATCTTCCTCCGGGAATCAAACTGTCGGTGGCATCAATATCCATCTTTTCTAGAAAGAAATTAAGCGTATCGTCTTCAATATCCTTGTCGTATACAAAACGAACCGGCTCACCTACTTTTCGTTCTCTAATTCCTCTAGAGATTTTCTCCATCAAGCTTTTACTCATATCTCCGCTTATATCCAACTCTGCATCTCTGGTAATTTTAATCATATGAGCAGAAACACTTTCGTAGTTAAATAAACTAAAGATATTATCAAGATTCAGACGAATCACATCGTCGAGCATTATTATGTATTGATTTCCGTTCTCTTTCGGAAGTACCACAAAACGATTCATAGTCGAAGGAATTTCGATAATCGCATAACGAATTTCTTTTCCCTCTTGCTTAGGATTCATCACAAGCTTAACGGCTAAATATCCGGAAGTGTCTTTTAAAAGCGGGAATTCAGCTAAGTCATTCAAAATAATAGTAACCAGTTCGGGAGAAACTTTTTGTAGGAAAAATTCTTTTATAAAAGAGCGCTGAGATTCGGTTATCTCATTTTCGTGTATGATATAAACTCCTTGTTCTTTAAGTTCTTCTTCAATCTGATTAAGGATTCTTAAACTTTCTGCCTGCTGTTTGATAACAATATCGGTAATATCGTACAACAATTCGTCTGAGGTGATTCCCCCAAGAACCTTTTTGCCTGATTTACCCTCCATTTGCAGACGTCGAATTGCAGCATACCGCACTCTAAAGAATTCGTCTAAATTGTTTGAAAAAATACCTAAAAATCGAAATCTATCTAATAAGGGAACTCTGGAGTCAGCAGCTTCCTGAAGTACTCTTGCATTAAATGCCAGCCAACTTTTTTCTCTGTCTATATATCTGTAATTTTTATCTTTATTAAGATGCATCATAGCTTATCCTGATATTTTAAATCTCACAAATATCGGAATAAGTTTAATATAAACGCTTGAGGCAATTTTAAAAAATTATTAAAATTATTGGTAAAATAACTATTTACGTAATTACTCCTTAAAATCTTTCGGAAAAAGGACTTTCTGAACAGTTCCTTTAGAGATATTCCCCCATTGGGTTTGGTCAAATGTGAGGGATACAAAGCCACAAGTCTTTACGTTGTCCAGAAAAATATTCCCGTATTCGTTTACAAAGTCTGTAATAGCAGGATTATGTCCGAATATAACCAGATTGTCAAAACGATCGTTGCATTTTTTGATCTCGGCTTCAAGTTGTTTTTCGTCAAAGGTATAAAGTGAATCTTTAAAGATTATTAATTCTTCAGGACATTTGAGGTTTTGAGCAAAGATTTTAGCTGTTTCTGAGGCTCTCTTGGCTGAGCTGGACCAAAACACAAACGAATTAGGAAGGTACGGTTGAACCTTCTCAGACATCAAATAGGCATCTTTTATACCTCTATGAGCCAAAGGTCTTTCTTTATCAAGGACCGGTAAATCCCAACTTGATTTTGCATGTCGAATGAGTATTAGTTTCTTCATAAGCCTGTCAACTTTGAGTAGCCAATATAGAAAATTATTTTGAAATCAAATATAAAAATATAAAAAAAATTAGCTTTTTTGTTTTATAATTAAAACATCATTATATCCTTCAATACCTGAATATTCAATAATATCAATCATTTTTTGGGAATAATTCAATTTGTATTTCTCATTTCGATCAGCATCTTGTTCATTGATTTTCATTGTGTTAAACAAAATCATTCCGTTATAATTCAGCAAAGAAATCAGGTTGTCCGAAAACTCTTTCTCAAACAAAAAAGAAGGCATAATTTGGTCCTGAAAAATATCTACAATAATTAAATCATATTTTTCGGTTTCTGTTTTTACGAATTGTTGAGCATCTGCAATTGCAATTTCGAGATTCGGAATTTTATCCAATTCAAAGTAAGTACGGGCTATTTCGATGATATTCCGGTCGATTTCAACTCCTTTTATTTTTCCTTCATAACCGATTTCTTCAACCAAAGTTTTAATGACACTCCCTCCCGCAACTCCCAAGATCAGAATATTTTGCATTTGTCTGACCTTTTCGAAACCAATTTGCTTTAACCCAAAACGCAAAACCCTTTGCAGGCTTCCGTAGGAATAATTTGTGTTTTGAGAATCTAAAACAAGTTCCCCATTATACATCGTAACCTCAATAACCTTACTGATGTCTGAATTTGTTTGGTGTAGGCGTATCGGAATTATATAACTCAACAGTTTCGTGATTTTTTCTCGCATTTTTTGACTTTTCTCACTAGGACAATAATAATCGAACTATTTTTAAATAAACTTTATAACTTTCCCAAAGGTACTATTTTAAACAAAAGCAGTATTTTTACAAAAATAATATTTGTAATGAAGCAAAGACTTTATCAATTCATATTCTTCCGATTGATGAAATGGAAAATAACAGGTAAAATAGAAGAAGAAACCAAAAAATGTATTCTGCTTGTTGTTCCACACACTAGTTGGCATGATTTTTATATCGGTGTCTTTACCAGAGGAATTATCGGAAAAGACATGAATTTTGTAGCCAAAAAAGAGTTATTTATATTTCCTTTCGGATATTACTTTAGATGGATGGGAGGAGCAGCGCTTAATCGAAAGCAAAACGAAAATAAAGTCGAAGCCATTGCAAAAATATTCGAAAAGAAAAAAGAATTCCGCTTAGCAATTGCCCCTGAAGGAACCCGAAAAAAAGTGGATAAATGGAAAACAGGTTTTTATTATATTGCCAAATCAGCCGATGTACCTGTAGTTCCTGTAGCTTTTGACTGGAAAAATAAAGAAGTAAGAATCGGAAAACCTTATTTTGTAACTGATGATATCGATAAAGATATTTCAAATCTCGAAAAACACTTTGAAGGTGTTATAGGAAAGGTTGCCGAATATAGTTATAAAGTGAAATTAAAATAATAACTCACTACTAATCAAAAATAAATAATACTAGCCTTGAATACGAAAAGTAAAATAATAGGCCTTACAGGAGGAATCGGAAGCGGAAAATCTACCATAGCTCAATTTTTTATGGAACTGGGTGTTCCTGTGTATATTGCGGATTCCGAAGCCAAAAAAATCATGGATTACCCCGAAACCATTCAGGAGGTGCAAGCGATTTTTGACGAAAATGTCATTTCGGAAGATGGAAAATTAAATCGAAAAAAAATAGCTTCCATCGTATTCAATGCACCTGAAAAACTCCAACATCTCAATGCAGTAATCCATCCTAAAGTAAACCAAGATTTTAAAATATGGTTAGAACAACACAAAGAAGCACCCTACGTCATTAAGGAAGTTGCTATTATTTTTGAGATCGGAGCCGAAAAACAATTCGACAAAATCATATTGGTTACTGCTCCCGAAAAAACCCGTATTCAGAGGGTTGCAAAGCGAGACAACACTTCTGAGGATGAGGTTCTTGAACGAATAAAAAATCAGCTATCTGATGCTGAAAAAATCGAGAAAAGTGACTTTATTATTGACAACATTGACGTGAATATGTCAAAAAACAAAGTTAAAAAGCTCCATCAATTACTAATTTTATCATAAGGGTCTTACTGTCTTGTTAATTTTTAGTTAATATAGTAAGGTTTTAAATGTTAAAATTCATATATTTGTATTAATGAATAAAGTATTGTTTCGCACACTTGCTGTGCTTATGTCTTTAGCTTTAGTTGGAATTACTTTGGTTCAGGTTTACTGGATTAAATCTTCTTTAGACCAAAGTGAAGAACAATTTAAGTATCAAGTGAAACAAGCAATTGCGAATGTTTCTGACCGATTAGAACAAAATGAAGTCAATACTTTCTTCAGCCAATACAATAAGCTGAAAGACAGCATCGGAGGGCCTGTTTACGAACAGGACTTGATTGCTTTTAAAGCCGTACAGACCGACATAAACACCAAGGAAACTATTTTGTTTTCTAACACTATTACCTCACAAGATTATAATATTAATCTTTCGTTCTTTGATATTAATGCAGATTCGGTTCCTGTCAGAAATTATACAACCAAGTCAAGAGCAGAAATTTACAGAAACAATCACCTGAAAGACAATCAAAATGTTTCTTCAGATGTAACTCCTGATGAAGTTATCGAGTTTGAAGGAGAATTAGACGCACTGAAAAGAGCACAATTTGAAATTTCACTCAAAAATTTAGCTTCTTTACTGCCTATTCAAAGTAGGATTTCGGCTGTAGAAGTAAATCGCTTGCTTACAGAACAATTTAAAAACTACGGAATACTAACGCCTTTCGAATTTGCTATTTACAGTAATGGTTTGGCAACAAAAGTAAAATCAGATCGATTTCGCTATGACAAAGAGTTTACCTTTTCAATTCCTGTTTTTAATGACTACGAAGACACTAAAAACAATGTGGAACTCTTGGTAAGTATTCCCCAAAAAGAAAAATACTTATTTTCTGATGTAATTGGGATTACCATCCTGAGCGTATTGTTTACACTCATTATTATCATAGCCTATATAAGTGCGTTAAATCAATGGATTAAACAACGTAAAATATCTGAAATCAAAACAGATTTCATCAATAATATGACTCACGAGTTCAAAACTCCGATTGCAACCATAAACTTGGCTTTGGATGCGATTAAAAACCCGAAAGTATATGAAGATGAAGAACGAACAGGTCGCTATTTGCAAATGATTCGGGAGGAAAACAAACGTATGCATGCTCAAGTAGAGAATGTTCTTCGGATATCAAAACTCGAGAAACGAGAAGTCGATATCGAAAAAGGTCCCAAAGATGTGGTACATTTCGTCAATAACGCTATAGAGCACGTTCGCCTGATTGTAGAAAGTAGAGAAGGAACAATAACCAAACATTTCAATGCTTCTCGAACAACCGTTCTTTTGAATGATGTACATTTTACCAATGTATTAGTGAATGTTCTGGACAACGCTATTAAATATTCGCCTGACGCGCCTATTATTGATGTTTATACCGAAAATGTAAAAGATTTTATTCTGATTAAAGTCCAAGACAAAGGTCAAGGAATGAGTAAAACAACACAAAAACGGGTATTCGAAAAGTTTTACAGAGAACATACCGGAGATGTTCACAACGTAAAAGGGCACGGATTAGGGCTTGCTTACGTAAAAAATATTGTAGAAGACCATAATGGTCAGGTTTTTGTAGAGAGTGAGAAAGGAAAAGGCAGTACCTTTATAATAAAACTGCCACTTATAAATTAATAATCTAAAAAAACAAAACTAATTAAACATACTATATTAAAATTATGGAAACTAATAAAAAAATACTCTTGGTAGAAGATGATCCAAACTTTGGAGCAATCCTAAAAGATTATTTGGCTTTAAACAACTTCGAAGTAACCTTAGCCAAGAACGGAATGGAAGGATTGGAAAAGTTTAAAAAAGACATTTTTGACATGTGCATCTTAGACGTAATGATGCCTTACAAAGACGGATATACACTAGCTAAAGAAATCCGTGAAAAGAACAAAGAAGTTCCTATTATCTTTTTGACAGCCAAAACCATGAAAGAGGATGTACTGAAAGGATACAAAGTTGGTGCAGATGATTATCTGAACAAACCCTTTGACTCGGAAGTATTGTTGGTAAAAATCAATGCCATTATCCAACGTAAAGCTCAAGAAGCAAGTAAGCTTGATAATGCCAAATTTGAATTTCAAATCGGGGATTTTCATCTGAACTCAAAATTGCGCTTCTTAACGTTCAGAAACGAAGAACCAATTAAACTTTCTCCGAAAGAAAACGAACTTCTGAAAATGCTAGCACTTCACGAAAACGACCTAATGCCTCGTGAATTGGCGCTTACAAAAATATGGAGAGATGATAATTATTTTACCTCTCGCAGTATGGACGTATATATCGCCAAACTTCGTAAGTACCTGAAACCTGACGAGAATGTGGAAATTATCAACATTCATGGGGAAGGTTTCCGCTTAGCTATCAAAAAATAATTGAAAAAGCCAGTCTGTAAAGCTGGCTTTTTTTTATGATATTTGTCATTGTAAATTGCACTCCTGCCTTTTACTTTTGTACTTACAAAAGTAAAAGCAAAAATGAATACCCATCTTATCCAAAAATACAATATTCCATGTCCTCGCTATACAAGTTATCCGACCGTTCCGTATTGGGAAGAAGATAAATTCTCTTACGAAAAATGGTTGGAAACCCTACAGCAATCTTTTGCAGAAAGCAATTCGACAGAGGGAATCTCGCTTTATATCCACCTCCCATTTTGTGAGAGTTTGTGTACGTTTTGTGGCTGCAACAAACGGATTACAAAACAACATTCAGTTGAAACTCCCTATATTGATGCGGTGCTGAAAGAATGGAATTTGTATTGCACACAATTTCAAAGCAAACCCATTCTCAAAGAAATTCACTTAGGTGGAGGAACCCCTACTTTCTTCTCTACAGAGAATTTAAAAAAATTACTGAACGGAATCTTCGAAAAATCTGAGATTGCTCAAGAGCATGAATTCAGTTTTGAAGGCCATCCAAACAATACAACCCGAGAACACCTACAAACATTGTACGATTTAGGCTTCAGACGAGTAAGCTTCGGAGTACAGGACTACTCTCCTACTGTTCAGAAAGCTATTCACAGAATTCAGTCTTTCGAAAACGTAAAACAAGTAACCGACTGGTCGCGTGAAATCGGATATACTTCGGTGAGTCACGATTTGATTTTTGGACTTCCCTTTCAGCAATTAGAAGATATTTTTGATACTATTGAAAAAACAATTTACCTCAAACCCGATCGACTGGCTTTCTACAGCTATGCTCATGTTCCGTGGATTAAAGGAAACGGACAAAGAGGTTTTAAGGACGAAGACGTCCCAAAAGATGAACAGAAAAGAGATATGTACGAAAAAGGAAAACAACTCCTTTTAAAAAAAGGCTACCTCGAAATTGGAATGGATCATTTTGCCTTAGAATCGGATTCGCTTTATACCTCGTATAAAAACAATGCAATGCATCGAAACTTTATGGGATATACTTCTTCTAAAACCCAACTGATGATTGGTCTTGGTGTTTCATCTATCGGAGATACCTGGTATAGCTTTGCTCAAAACGAAAAAACCATTGAAGAATATTACAAAATCTTAGAGCAAGATAAACTCCCTATAACACGTGGACATTTGTTAAACAATGAAGATTTAGTTATCAGAAAACACATACTGGATTTGATGTGTCATTTTCAGACCTCTTGGGAAGAGCCCGAAAACTATTTCCCTGAAATTGCTGAAACTTTAGAAAGCCTGAAAGAAATGGAAAGCGATGGCTTGGTAATTCTACACCCACAAAGTATTCAGGTAACCGAAGCAGGAATACCTTTTATTAGGAATATCTGTATGGCTTTTGATTTGCGTCTCAAACGAAAATCTCCCGAGACACGATTATTCTCAATGGCTATTTAAGAAAACCAATTAGAACAAATAAAACCTACAATACTGAAATTCAGAATTGTAGGTTTTTTTATATTTTATGGTAAAAGCTTACACTATTGCGGTGTAAAAGCTTAACTCAATTCTTCACTCTGAGCCTTTTTCTCTGCTCTCTTTTCTTTCCACATCTCAATAGAGTGCCCTGTTACCCAATAAAAAGCAAATCCTATCAAGAATATCAACAGCCAAAATCCCATAGTGAAAATGGCTAAAAACAAAAGAAATCCTAAATATTGCTGAAAGTCAAACATAATTTAATTTTTTGTGTTCCTATAAAGTACAAATGTACAATTATAAATTTATTCTGCGAAATGAAAGTATTATTTTTTTAACAAGGTTATACACAATTCTAGTTCAAGGTCAAAGCTCCTAGAATCTCTTGAGACATAAATGGTCCTCCGGGATATTTTGCTGTATAATCAAGATTTAGCCAGATCTGTCCTCGTTCGTCTATGTGATAATGGATTTCTTGATTTTTACTTTCTTCCACAAAAAGTACTTCTCGAATCAGGTAATTGACAGTTTCCAAATCTGATTTACTACCGATAAGCATTTCCGGATAAATATGTGCTTGAGTGTGAATAAGCCTGGGAGTTCCTCCAATGGCACGAATAGCAGCTGCCATCAGTATGGCATGATCATCACAATCTCCCGAAAAATGTTGTAACGATTCCGATGCGGTAGCGATATATTCTCTTCCCTTGGGGTCGTTTACATAGTTCCAATTGTTCTGAATTTCTTTAAAAACAGCAAAACACTGAATTGTTCGCCTGTATTTTTGATAGCCTTTTATGTCGCGAAAATGTTTGGTAGTGGCACCAAGTGCAAAGTTTCGTACTTTCGGATTATTGTATTCGATAGCTTTAAGAATTTTTGAGCGATTCGGAAAAGGAAGTAGTTTTGAAACGATAATATCCTGTGGATACGGATCTTCTGCCATGGCAAAAATCATTACTCTATAATCATCAAAAATACTTCGAAAACCATAACCTCCAAAAATCGTCCCCCACAGTAAAAGTATAATATACAAGACAATACAGATGATAATCACTTTTCGCATTAATCTCAACAGCAGCTGAATAACTGCAATCAATACGATGAAAATTAAAATCCTATCAATATGAAAAAACCATTCCGGGTCGATTATATTCTGATGAATAATGATAAAAATCGGGATAGCAATCAGTATGTTCAAAAGAAAAATAATAATCCCGTCCCAAGGTTTTTTTATGGTCAGTTTTTGGGAAAATGATTTTATTTTTTCTTTGGAAGTCAGGTTCATAACCTCTTTTGTCAGATTGCTACTATATCTACAAAAGTACCTTTTTTATTGATAATGTTAAGTTCTAAAAGCTGATTTTGAATTTTGTTTAACATTTTTTCGTCCAGATTTTTCTGACTCCACTGCGTAAGGGTCAGCCATTCCTGAATATCTTCTTGTTTTTGGTTATATTTGAGAGACAATGTTTTGTCTATACTCGGAATATGTTTAAATTCTTCGGTTGTTTGATTTATAATTCTCAAAATAGCGTCTATCGTTTGAGGGTGTTTTTCCAACACTTCATTTCTGACCGTTACCACAAAGCTCACCCATGGTGTGGGGCAATCTCCCAAACGTCTGAAAATCCCTTCATCAACAATGGGCTTTGTCATAAAGCGTTCCCACATAAAATAGTCAGCTGTTTGGTTTGTGAGTGCTTCGACTGCTCCGTCAAGGGTGTTGATTACCTCAAATTTTAAGTCGGATGGATCCCAACCCTGATTTTTGGCATTTACAAAAGCCATCAGGTGTGAACCCGAACCATAACGGCTAATAGCTACTTTCGTGTCTTTTAAATCTTCCAATTTTTGATACGGAGAATTGGCACTTACGTGAATACCCCAAATTAGAGGTGATTTCACAAAAACCTGAACAATCTTGCTCTGATTTCCGTTTAAAATATCTTTGATAATTCCTTCGGTCAAAATAATAGCCATATCAGTTTCTCCGTCACGCAACATCTGGCATAATTTGCCTGTTCCTTCCGGAACATCGGTCCATTGCAAATCAATTCCTTCTGCTTCAAATTCTCCACCTTCAATACACAAATGCCAAGGCAAATTAAAGTGTTCGGGTACTCCTGCTATTTTTATGGTTTTCATTTTTGTTTATTTTTTTAAATTGTATATCATTCATAAATCAAATACTTCTTTCTGATTTCTTTGAATGTATTCAAGTCTGCTTCCCAAGTTTGACGGATTTCAGTTTCAGACAATCCTTGTTCTATTTGTTGTTGGAGCTTTTTTGTTCCTGCCAATTTTACAAAGAAATTATTGAAGAATTTACTCTTATCTGTAGTGTTTTTATAAGCTTCAATAAGCCATTTTAGCTCTAATTTATTTACATTTTCTACCTCTGACAAGTCTCTTCCAAAACATATTTTCCCGTTGTGCATCGGGTCTTTTGCTCCTAAATTCGGTCTTGGAGTGAATTTAAAGTCCATGCTTTTCAAAAAAGGTGAACCGAAAATCTGAAACTGTTTGTCTGTTCCTCTACCTGAACTTACGTTTGTTCCTTCAAAAAAACAAAGACTTGCATACAGGTTTATAGCTTTGTCATTCGGAAGATTCGGAGAGGGCTTCACTGGCAAACTATAAGCCATATCTCGTTTATAATTCACACATTTAATAACGGTTAAATCGCATTGGATTCCGCTTTTGAGCCATTTTTCACCATTGATCATTTTGGCATATTCTCCGATGGTCATTCCGTGAAGCACCGGAATCGGATGCATACCAACAAAGCTTTTGTGTTCCATTTCCAGAGTTGGTCCGTCAACAATATTTCCGTTCGGATTCGGTCTGTCTAAAACTATAAGTGGAATATTATTTTCAGCACAGGCTTCCATCAAATAATGTAACGAAGAAATGTAGGTATAAAACCTTGCTCCTACATCCTGCAAATCAAAAATCATGATATCAATTCCCGAAAGTTGCTCTTTGGTCGGTTTTTTATTATTCCCGTAAAGAGAAATTATCGGAAGTCCCGTTTTAATATCTTTTCCGTCTTTGATGAGTTCGCCTGCATCGGCTGTTCCTCTGAATCCGTGTTCAGGAGCATAGATTTTTTGTAAATTGAAGTCATAATGAATTAGGTAATCAATCAAATGTTCATAAGAATGCCCTACAACTTGTCGTTCAGTTTCTCCTAATTCGTATTGGTTTTTAACTTCTTCTAATAAAACTATGCCAGTTTGATTAGTAAGGATTCCTACCTTCTTATCTTTTAAAAGAGGAAAGTATTCAGAAAAATTGTTTGCTCCCGTTCTAAATCCTTCAGAATGTAATTGTTTATTGTTTTCAGTAATATTTTGCCCGTTACAAGACCAAAAACCAACTAATAAAAAAAAAGCCAACAGACTTTTAGAAATCAAACCCATACAATAATGTTTTTTGTGAAGATAACAATATGGTTGTTATCAAAAGCTATTCCAAAGACTTAACTCCGTCAGAGTTTTAAACTCTAACGAAGTTGTTTGTAATTTATCTATAAAACTGTCCGAAATATTCCTTTGAATCCGAATCAAAAGTAGGTTTTTTCAGCAACTCCAAAGCTCTGGACTTGACTACATCAAAGTCTTCTTGAGTAAAGTCATCACCAAAGTTTTCTTTACAAAAATTACCGATTGTTCCTAAAGCCAATTGCATTTCGTCTTCAGTAACATTTCCGTTCTGAATATGTCTTTGTCTGATTACAAACGCACCTGTCCAAGAAGCAATATCTATCACGGTTTCGTAAGAAACCTGTCCGTTTTGGTCGGTTGATTTATCGAGAAAATGATTCATCTGACTGTAAATCATCTCTTGTATATTTATATTTTGCATACTATTATTGGGTTTTGGTTATTATATCAAAAAAAACATTTCGGGCAGTGCTTCTTCTGGTCGTTGACGTAAAATATTTATTTTATAAAAAGCTTTTAAAAATCCTGTTCCATAGCCATAGAATTGTATCCCAACTGCATAAACCGATAACAATCCGATTTTTAAACTTCTGTTTTTCAGGGTTGAAAGTAGCAAACAAACCAAAAAATACAATATATACAAACCAAAGAAAAATCCCAGTCCGAATAAAGTCATAAAAACTGAAAGAACGAATCCTATCAAAAATAAGCTTGGAAATAAAAACGTCGGCTTGATGTATTGTGGGTACCAACTGTTTAGGATTACTCTTGCTTTTCCGAATTTATGCACTTGAGTTTTAAATTTACCCCAACTTATTCTTCGTTTGTGATAAACTTTTACGTTTCTGAACAATCGGGTTTCAAAGCCTAAATTCCATAATCGGATGGCCAGATCAGGGTCTTCTCCCGGATGTACATTTCCAAATCCGTTGGAAGCTTCGAAGGCTTCTTTAGAAATTCCCATATTAAAACTTCGAGGTTGGAATTTTGTCAATGCCTCTGAACCGCCTCTGATTCCCCCTGTTGTCAAAAATGAAGTCATCGCAAAATTTATGGCTTTCTGAATATCAGAAAAACTTTGATCTGCATCATCCACTCCACCAAAACAATCTACGTAATCGTTTTCTAGAGATTTCTTCACTTCAGAGAGGTAATTTTCGGGCAAAATACAATCGGAATCCAAAATAATATAATAATTACCTTTAGCATTTCGCATACCGAAATTTCGGGAATCTCCCGGACCTGAATTGGGTTTGTAGAAATAGGAAATATTCAGATTCGGATAGTTATCGACAATTAATTTACAGTCCAAAGACGAACCATCTTCGACAATTACTACTTCGTAATCATCAGTGAGATCCTGCTTTGACAAACTTTCTAACAGTTCGTCAATCTCATCAGGACGATTGTAAACAGGTATGATTAGGGATAATCTCAAGGGTTGTAGTTTATAGGTTATTCTTTCTGCCCCATCAGCATCAGGTACGCTTTCAGGAATTCGTCAATCTCTCCGTCCATTACGGCATCTACATCGCTTGATTCATAACCAGAACGAACGTCTTTTACTAATTTATACGGATGCATCACATAATTTCTAATTTGTGAACCCCATTCGATTTTCATTTTACCTGCTTCGATATCTGCTCTTTGTTCCAAGCGTTTTTTAAGCTCAATTTCGTATAACTGAGATTTCAACATCTGCATGGCTCGTTCCCTATTGTCATGTTGCGAACGAGTTTCTGAACATTGAATTTGTATTCCTGTAGGTTTGTGTAAAAGTTGTACTTTGGTTTCTACTTTATTTACGTTCTGACCTCCTGCTCCACTCGAACGAGCGGTCGTAATTTCGATATCAGCCGGACTTATAGCAATATCAATCGTATCATCCACAAGTGGATATACATAAACCGAAGCAAACGAAGTATGTCTTTTGGCATTACTATCAAAAGGGGAAATCCGCACCAATCGATGCACTCCGTTTTCGCCCTTTAAATATCCGAAGGCAAAATCACCTTCAAACTCTAAGGTAACCGTTTTTATTCCCGCTACATCTCCTTCCTGAAAGTTTAATTCTTTGATTTTATAGCCGTTATTTTCGCCCCACATTAAGTACATGCGCATTAGCATCGATGCCCAATCGTTACTTTCGGTTCCTCCTGCTCCAGCAGTTATCTGCAAAACAGCGCTCATACCGTCTCCTTCATCAGAAAGCATATTGCGGAACTCGATATCTTCGAGGTGTTTTATTGTGAGCTTGTATTGCTCTTCTAGCTCTTCCGCTGTAAGTCCTCCTTCTTTATAAAAATCGTAAGCCAATTGCAATTCTTCAGTAAAAGATACTGCTTTTTCGTAATCGGCAACCCATCTTTTCTCAGATCGAAGGTTTCTAACTACAATTTCAGCCTCTTTCGGATTATTCCAAAAATCAGGAGCGAAGGTTTTTTCTTCTTCGTTGGTTATTTGGATGCGCTTGCGTTCAATATCCAAATAACCCTCTAAAGCCTTAACCCTCTGAACAATATCTTTTATGGTATCTGAAGTTATCATTAAAACGGTAAATTTGGCATTCCTTCTTTAGCAACAGCTGCTAATTCGGCTTCATTAATTGTTGTTGCTCTTTCGATGGCTTTGTTGAGTACGGCTATCAAATAATCTTCCAACTGTTCTTTGTCTTCCAAAAGCGATTCATCAACCGAGATATTTTTGATTTTACGGTTGGCAGTCATCGTTACTTTTAGCAGTCCGTCAGAACTTTGCTCATCAATCAATACCGTATCCAGACGTTTTTTAGTTTCTTCTATCTTTTTTTGGGCTTCTTTAAGTTTACCCATCATTCCCATTAAATCTCCAAACATAGCTTTTTTGTTTTTGTTTTGTATAGAATTGCAAATTTAGTAAATCGAACTTTAAAGTTGTCATAAAATTATTTTAGATACTTCGTCTATAACCAAAAAACGTAGTAAACAGCTTGTAGTTTATCATTCTGCATCTTGTCTTTTCTTTAAAATAGCTTTACTTTTGTACAAATTTGTAAAATTATGACTGCACTTCAAAACATTATCGAAAAAGCTTGGGAAAATAAATCTTTATTACAAGAGACAATAACACAAAACGCTATTAGAGAAGTAATCGAATTATTGGATTCGGGAAAACTTCGAGTTGCTGAACCTAAAGAAGATTCATGGCAGGTTAATGAATGGGTAAAAAAAGCCGTAGTAATGTACTTCCCTATCCAAAAAATGGAAACATTAGAAGCCGGGATTTTTGAATACCACGACAAGATGCCCTTAAAAAGAGGTTATGCCGAAAAAGGAATCCGAGTGGTTCCAAATGCTGTGGCCAGACATGGAGCCTACATTTCAAGTGGAGTGATTCTGATGCCTAGCTATGTGAATATCGGTGCGTATGTTGATGAAGGAACCATGGTTGACACTTGGGCTACAGTGGGAAGTTGTGCTCAAATCGGCAAGAATGTGCATCTATCGGGAGGAGTTGGAATTGGTGGTGTTTTAGAACCCCTACAAGCTGCACCTGTGATTATCGAAGATAATGCATTTTTGGGGTCGAGAAGTATTGTTGTTGAAGGAATTCGAGTTGAGAAAGAAGCGGTTTTAGGAGCGAATGTAGTTTTAACTGCTTCTACAAAAATAATTGATGTTACAGGAAGTTCTCCCATCGAACACAAAGGCTATGTTCCTGCACGTTCGGTTGTAATTCCGGGAAGCTACACCAAGCAATTTCCTGCCGGAAATTACCAAGTTCCGTGTGCCTTAATCATCGGAAAACGCAAAGCTTCCACCGATTTAAAGACCTCTTTGAATGATGCGTTAAGAGAATATAGCGTAGCGGTTTAATTGAGTTCTTTTATGCGTATTCCGCTTAAAATAAGCAAAATAGAGTACATTGACAGTAATTAATTTAAACATCGGAGTATACTTCTAAAGGAATCTGACTACAAACCGCTGTGCTCTAAAATCTTAATTCTAATTATTTTAGGTTAAAACCTGTAAACCTAAAACAAAAATGCTCTATCTTTGCACCTATTTTAAAAATTATATGAATAAATTTCAAGAATTAGGACTAAAAGAGTCCTTACTACAGGCCATTGGGGATTTAGGTTTTACAGAACCTTCAGAAGTGCAAGAAAAAGCAATTCCAATCCTTTTAGAAAAAGATACGGATATTGTTGCTCTTGCCCAAACGGGAACAGGGAAAACAGCGGCTTTTGGTTTTCCGCTTATCCAAAAGATTGATACAAACAGCAGAACTACACAAGCTTTGGTGCTTTCGCCAACAAGAGAACTCTGTTTGCAAATCACAAACGAAATTAAACATTATGCCAAGTACGAAAAAAACGTAAATGTCGTAGCGGTTTATGGAGGTGCAAGTATTACTGACCAAGCCAGAGAAATAAAACGAGGAGCACAAATTATTGTGGCTACTCCTGGCCGTATGCAGGATATGATTAACCGTGGATACGTCGATATTTCGAAAATTGACTTTTGTGTACTTGATGAAGCAGACGAAATGCTTAATATGGGGTTTTATGACGAAATCGTTTCGATTTTATCAACTTCTCCTGACAATAAAAGCACCTGGTTGTTTTCAGCTACGATGCCCAACGAGGTAGCTCGTATTGCTAAAGAATTTATGAGAAAACCACTGGAAATTACCGTGGGAACCAAAAATTCAGGTACTTCTACAGTTTCACACGAATTTTATGTGGTGAATGCTCGTGATAGATACGAAGCACTAAAAAGATTATCGGATGCAAATCCAGATATTTTTTCGGTTGTATTTTGTAGAACCAAACGTGATACGCAAGCAGTAGCCGAAAAACTTATTGAAGACGGATACAATGCTGCAGCACTCCACGGAGATTTATCGCAAGCACAACGTGATACAGTAATGAAATCGTTTAGAGCCAAGCAAATTCAGATGCTTATAGCAACCGATGTGGCAGCTCGCGGAATCGATGTAGATAATATTACACACGTAATTAACTATCAACTTCCTGACGAGATTGAAACCTATACTCACCGAAGCGGACGTACAGGACGTGCAGGAAAATTAGGAACTTCGATAGTAATTGTAACAAAAAGTGAACTTCGCAAGATTTCATCTATCGAACGAATCATTCAACAAAAATTTGAAGAAAAAACTATACCAAGCGGAAATGAAATCTGTGCTATTCAGCTTTTCCATTTGGCTAATAAAATCAAAAACGTAGCAGTAAGCGATGAAATTAATGCTTATCTTCCGTCTATTAACGAGGTTTTAGAAGATTTAACCAAAGAAGAACTTGTTAAAAGAATGGTTTCGGTAGAATTTAACCGATTCATCAACTACTACAAAAAACGCAAAGATATCTCGTCTGAAAAATCAGGAAAATCAGAAGGAAGTCATTCACAAGACGGGGGTGCTGTTCGCTATTTTATAAACATTGGCGCCCGAGATGATTTCGATTGGATGAATTTAAAAGATTTCTTAAAAGAAACTTTGAATTTAGGAAAAGACGATTTGTTTAAAGTAGATGTAAAAGAAGGTTTTTCATTTTTTAATACAGAACCGGAACACCAAGAACTGGTAATGGAAACCCTAAACGGATTTTCGTTAAACGGACGAAAAATCAATGTCGAAATTTCGCAAAACGATAGAAGCTCAGGAAGAAGTGGCAACAGACGTGACCACAACGGAAGAGGACGAAAAGAAAGTTCTGGAGGAGGATTTGGAAGAAGAGATGATAAAGGTGGAAGCGGGAGAAGCAGATTTTCATCAGAAAAATCGGATAGAAGAAGCTCAGACAGAGGTTCTCAAAGAGGAGACACTTCAAGACGCTCATCATCTTCAAGAGGAGGAAGCTCTGATTCAGGACCAAAACGTCCAAGAAGAAGCTAGAAACTTATTGATTGAGAAGTAAGGGTTTAAAATGGTAGCTACCATTTTAAACCCTTACTTCTCAATTTCATTTTTTATTCAGCAATCATCAATCGTTAATCATTAATCTTAGATCAAATGGTTTTAGATATTGTTTTCTATATTTTTGTAGGAATCATAGCTATTCAGCTGGTATATTATTTAGGAATTTTTTCTCGTTTTGCCTTTGGCAACCTACCGACTTCGAATCCGAAGAAAATTCCTATTTCTGTAATTGTGTGCGCTAAAAACGAAGAGGAAAACGTAAGGCGTTTGATTCCGCTTTTGCTGGAACAGAATTATCCTAATTTTGAAATCGTACTGATAAACGATGCTTCGAGCGACCAAACCCTTGAGCTTTTTAAAGACTACGACAAAAAATACAACAACATAAAACTTGTTGATGTAGTTAATAACGAGTCGTTCTGGGGAAATAAGAAATACGCCCTTACACTTGGAATCAAAGCGGCTAAAAACGAATATTTATTGTTTACTGATGCAGATTGCTATCCGGTTTCTAAAAGTTGGATTACCAGAATGTCATCGCATTTTACGCAAACCAAAACTATTGTTTTAGGTTATGGAGCATACGAAAAAGTAAAAGGTTCGTTTTTGAACAAACTGATTCGTTTTGAAACCATGCTTACGGCTGTGCAATATTTTTCGTGGGCTAAAGCAGGAAAACCTTATATGGGAGTAGGTCGAAATTTGGCTTATAAGCGTGAAGAGTTCTTTAAAACCAATGGTTTTATTAATCATATAAAAGTTCGTTCGGGAGACGATGATTTATTTATAAACGAAGCTTCGACCTCAAAAAATACAGCTATTTGCTTCAATCCGAACAGTTTTACCTATTCCGAACCGAAAAAAACTTTTTCGGAATGGTTCAGGCAAAAAAGACGACACGCCTCAACTGCCGAACATTATAAGTTTTCGGATAAATTCCAATTAGGCTTGTTTTATTTTTCGCAGTTTTGGTTTATTATTTTGGCTATCTTTCTTTTAGCTATCGGATACAACTGGATTTTTATGGTATCGCTTATCGGGCTTCGATACTTGGTAACCTGGTTGATTTTAGGTTTCTCCTCTTCTAAACTCAGAGAAAAAGATACAATATATTTTTATCCGGTTATTGAAATTATCCTTACATTCACACAGTTGAATCTGTTTTTAAGTAATATCTTTTCAAAACCCGTACATTGGAAATAACCTCTGAAATAATTCAAGAAAATATAAAACAAGCAAAACTGCAAAATCAGGTTGCTTTTACATTTTTATTGGATTTTTATTGGAACGAAGTCTATGGTTTCATGCTCAAACGCACCGAAAACGAGACTGATGCAGAAGA
>Ga0209075_1001688_pt1 | contig 20533 bp, 20 predicted proteins | sample Stecom2011_FD_187523 | JGI IMG/M metagenome (GOLD analysis project Ga0209075, IMG submission 187523) | Agricultural soil microbial communities from Utah to study Nitrogen management - Steer compost 2011 (SPAdes) (version 2) | ecosystem: Environmental > Terrestrial > Soil > Agricultural land...
AAAGTGTTAAGGCCGGTAAATACCAGGCCGAAACCGAGAATGCTGTATCCCAGGTAACGGGTGAAGCGTTTACGCCCGAATGAATACAGCAAAAATCCGATCCCTACGGCAAGAAGGGGATAATGTTCCAGGCGAAAAGCAATCAAATGCACAATCACAGTGATTCCGAGGTTAATGCCGAGCATCATACACAAAGCGTGCTTTAAACGAATCAGCCGGGAATTGAGCAAACCGACCACCAGAACAACGGCGGCCGCGCCGTCCTGAAGAACCACGGTAAGCAGGATTCCCGTCAGGGCTGCCGGTACCGGACTCTTTGTGGTCTCCAGAAAACGCCGGACCTTGTCGCCGGCAATTTTCTGGAAACCCTGACCCATCAAAAACAGGCCGAACAAAAATAGGCCCAAACCTCCAACCAGGCCAAAAACCAGTTCCTGCGTGAACACAGTCATCAGGTCCTCCATTTATCGGCAATTGATTCAAGAACTCGCACGTTGTTTATTATTCGTTTTATCTCTTGATTCTCCTTCCTCCCGAAAATACTGTTCTGTACAGTAAAAACCTTTTTTTAGGAGGTATTAATCAGGTTTTAACCAAATGATCATATTGCCCGGTTCCCAACGAGAATCAAGAAAATCGGCAGGATCTGTACTGAGTAACTGGAGAATGCGGCCTCTTCCCGGCCCCTCCGGAGAAATTAGAAATTTTTTTCCCTCCATGGTAACGGCAAAAGGTTCTTCTTCTTTTGTGGTTTCCTCCACCTCCGCCAGCACTTCTTCTGGAGAAAATATGGTGTAAAGGAGCATGGTCACCGACTCCTTTCGTCAGTCCGGTACCGGCCCGGCAAAGAAATTAATTCTTTCAGTTTTTGTAATGCCTTGCTGATACCCCCCACCTCATCAATTATCCCCTGGTCCACCGCGTCTTTCCCCACCAATACCGTACCCACGTCCCGTACCAGGTCACCGGTTTTGAACATCAGTCCCCGCAGTTTTTCTTCGGAAACCCGTGAATGTTCGGTAATGAATTTTATCACCCGGTCTTGCATTTTTTCCAGGTACTCATAGGTCTGGGGAATTCCGATTAACATTCCGGTGAGACGGAGCGGGTGAATGGTCATGGTCGCGGTCGCGGCGATAAAAGAATAGTCGGCGGCTGTGGCGATGGGTACGCCAATGGAGTGTCCCCCGCCCAAAACCAGTGTCACCGAGGCTTTGGAAAGCCCTTCAATCATTTCGGCAATAGCCAGTCCCGCCTCTACATCTCCGCCGGCTGTATTCAAGATAACGAGCAGGCCTTTTATGTGCGGGTTCTGTTCAATGGCCACCAGTTGGGGGATGAGATGCTCATACTTGGTTGTTTTGTTTTTTGCCGGTAAAAGCATATGCCCTTCAATCTGACCAACAATCACCATGCAGTGTAGATCCGTCGGCATATGCGGCGGAAGGTTCATTTGTCCCAGTTGCTTCAAATTTTGCAGGGTCAGGCGTTGACGCCGGGGAACCGGGCGCTCTTCCTCGGATTTTTCTTTTTCATTGTCCTGACCCGGCAGCGGGGAAAAAAAACCGGAGCCGTTTTGAAGTTTAAAGCGCATTTATCCTCCCTCTTCCTTTCTGGTCCTTTTTATTAGTATCGGTTGCCGTCGGTTAAAAAATACCGCAGCATATGGCAACATACGGATCTTTGCGGCATATGATAGAACATTCCTTTGGCACAAGTACCGACCCTGTCCTCACCGGGAGGTAAAGGTAACAATCAGGGGAAGAGAGGAAGAGAAAAAAATGTCAATAAAGGTCCTTCTCCTTTGCGGGGGTGAAGGGACCCGTTTTCGCCCCTTTTCGCACACCGTTCCGAAACAACTGGCGCCGGTGGTTAACAAACCTGTGTTATATCATATTTTGGAAGCCTTGGCCCGTGCCGGCCTCCACAACGTCGTACTGCTGACCGGGGAAAACAAAAGGCCTTTCCGGGAAGCCGTTGGTGACGGAAGCAGGTGGGGTCTTGCGGTCACTTACATTTCTCAACCCCGCCCCCTTGGGCTGGCCCATGCCGTGCTGGCCGCAGAGGCGGAATTGGCGGGCGGGCCGTTTTTTATGTATCTTGGGGATAATCTTCTGGAAGAGCCTCTGGAGAAATTCCTCGCTGCTTTTAAAAAAAACCGGCCGGACAGTCTTGTGCTGCTTCGAAAAGTTAACAACCCGCAAGATTTTGGCGTGGCGGAAATTCAGGAAGGGCGGGTTGTCCGGGTGGTGGAAAAACCCCAACATCCCCAAAGCAACCTGGCCCTTACCGGTCTCTATTTTTTCTCTCCCGCTGTCTATCAATCTATAAGAAACATTTCCCCGTCGGCCCGTGGAGAGCTGGAAATCACCGATGCCGTACAAAATCTCTTGGACAGGGGAAAACGTGTAGAATACCGGCTCCTGACCGGCTGGTGGTTAGATACGGGCAGTCCCGACAGTCTTTTGGACGCCGGACACTGCCTGCTCAAAACAGTCAAACCCTGTACCCGGGGACTGGTTAAAAATTCACGGATCAAGGACGTCCTTCATACCGGACCGGGAAGTATCATCGAAAACTCCCGGATTATCGGACCGGTTTGTCTCGGCGCCGGCTGCCGGATAAAAGACTCCACCCTCGGGCCCTGGGTAACCGTGGGGGACGGGGGACTGGTCATCCAAAGCAGTCTGGAAAACTCCATCCTTTTCCCGGAAGCCCGGGTAAAAAACCTGTCTTTAAGCCGGAGCATCCTCGGCCGCCGGGTGATGCTCTCCGGGAACAAGGAGACAAGCGGAAAACCCCTGCGCCTGCTTTTAGGGGACGACGCCGTACTGGACGGGTGAACTGCGGCAGTTCACCCGGGGCGCAAGGACCTTGGCTGCCGAATACGTGATTCTTGGCGAGCCTCTCTGCTTGGGCGGGTCGCACTGCATGGACGCAGGGCGTTGACCTCCAGGGCACGATGCCCTGTAGGTCATCTGCCCGCACATGCTGAGAGGAGAGCCTTAGAATCACCACAGGCTGCCTCGGTCATTACGCACCGGGTGAACTGCCGCCCCTGGGGGGGAACTTTATTGACCCATTCCTACCAAACCGACATCATCATCGTGAATTTCAACACCCGTAAATACCTGGCCGCCTGCTTGGAGAGCCTCCACGCGCATACCGGCCCGGCCGCCGGCTATCGTATCTGGGTGGTGGATAACGGCAGTACCGACGGAAGCAGGGCTTTAATTCGGGCCGCCAAAGGGGTTACCGGTATCTTTAACCATGTCAACCGGGGTTACGGCGCCGCCTGCAACCAGGGAATTAAAAGAGGCAGCGGAAAATATATCTTCCTTTTGAACAGCGACACTATGGTCACTCCCGGCTGGCTTCCTCCCCTGCTCAACCTTTTGGCCGCCCCCCAAACAGCGGTAGTGGGCCCCCGCTTGGTGACACCGGACGGTTTTCTCGCCGGCGCCGGTGTGGTGGGCGTCAATTCCCGCCCGGTCATTAGAGGATGGGGCGAACCCGATGATCCCGAACGGTACAAGGAAATCACCGAATGTCTGAGTGTGGGCGGCGCCTGCATGGGAATCAAGCGCGTTCTCCTGCCGGAACTGCGTTTTTTTGACGAACATTATTTTCATTATTTTGAAGAGACGGACTATTGCTACAACGCGCGGTTTCACGGGTACAAAGTCCTCTACTGCCCGGACAGCAAAGTAATCCACCGCGTATTCGGCAGCTGCCGGAATCACCGCCGCCTGCAGCGCTATTTTCGGCAGGGAGAACGCTATTTTCACAAAAAATGGCGGGATTTCCTGACTATACCGGACCGGACAAAACAGGAGGATAAGGTATGCAGAAACTAAAAAACCGGCGCCTGCTGGCCATGATGCCGGTACGCAACGAAGCCCGCCGTTATCTGCGGGTTGTTTTCGACCACCTGGCGGAATATGTTGACGGCATTGTTGTTCTGGACGATGCTTCCACAGATGAAACCCCCGTCCTCTGCAGAAAACACCCTGCTGTCACCAGCTACCGGCGTCTTTCCGAACCCTTGTTCCAAAAAAACGAATCCGCTCTGCGTCGCCTGCTCTGGGAAATGACTGTAGAGCTTAACCCCGAATGGATTCTGGCTCTGGATGCCGACGAATTCTTTGAACCGCGGGCCAAGCAAGAACTGCCTGCCTTAATACAAGGCAACGGCTATAACCTGGTACGCTTTCCTGTCTATCATTTCTGGGGCGGTTTCACCCATTACCGGGTGGATAAAATGTGGAATCCTTTTTATTCCCGCGCGGCCTGCCTCGCCCGTTACAACAAGAGCATCATCTATTATTGGCCCCAACGGGAACTGCACTGCGGGCGTTTCCCCCGGGAAGTTTACGGGCAACCGGTTCTCCTGTCTTCTCTGCGTCTTTTCCACCTGGGCTATGCTGCCGTAAAAGACAGGGAGGAACGCTACCGGCGGTACCGGCAACTGGACCCCGGGGGCAAGTTTTGTCCTCTTGAACATTATCATTCCCTTGCCGACCCCCATCCCCGGCTACGCCCGTGGGCCGGCAAGAAATTGGAGGTGCACCATGAAACAGGGTAAAAAGACCAGTATTATTATTGTCAACTACAATTCCCGTTCCTACCTGGAAATTTGTCTTCAGGCCCTGCTGGCCAATACCTCATCACCCTTTGATATACTGGTTATAGACAACAACTCTTCTGATGATTCTTCCTTTTATCTGGAAAAAATAAAGGATTCCCGGATCAGGGCTATCTTCAACCCTTCCAACGTGGGATATAGTAAAGCCTGCAACCAGGGACTGGCAACGGCGACCGGGGATATTCTGGTAACTATGAATCCGGACGTGGTAGTCCCGGAAAACTGGCTTCCCCGCCTTTCCCGGCATCTGGACCTTAACCCCCGCGCGCTGGTTATCGGCCCGAAAAGCCTGGGGATCGGCGGCTCACAATGGGCGGGCCCGCTTTGTTTTTCTTCCCGGCTCCCGGCGGCGGACAGAAAATTTGCCCGGCTGTACCGGCACATGTCGGAACCGGCCAAGTTCCTCATCGGTTGCCTGCTCCTTTTCGACCGTCGCTTATTGCAGTCAGTTGGCAATTTCGATGAAAACCTGCCTTTGGGAGGGGATGACTTCGACCTTTCACTCCGTGTCCGGCAGGCGGGCTATGAGTTGCGAATCGCCAAGGATCTTTTGATCCGGCACGTTATTCACGCCTCGTTTAACAACAGCAACCCGCAACAAAATGAATACCTGGCCGCTGCTTCCTGGAAACATTTTTACCACAAGTGGGATAAGGAGTTAAAAGAATACGGGTGGAAAAGACTGTTTGAAGATGAGTCCCCTGTTTTTCCGGGTGAGGAACAATTCCGGGCTCTGCCCGTATTTCCGGGAGGCGCCGGCCGGTGAAAATCGACAATAAAAAAATACATTCTCTAAGCCAAGTTTTGGAAAAAATCCGGGTCGCCCTAAAGACGGGAAAAAGTCTTTCGCTGATCCGGCTGGCCAGTGGGGAAGCTTTGCTTTTGGCCCACGGAACCCTGCTGCCTACGTCCAGGATTCCCTGGTGGGTGGAGTACGCCGGGGTAAAACTCCCCAATGAACCGGCCCGCCGGGCTTTGCTTTCCGCCCTCCGCACCGCCGATATTGTCGGACTCTCCACTGACCGCCGGCACTGGGTATCCGCTCCGCTTTTGGAGAAATGTCTAAGTTATTATAAAATTAGACCCTGCTGGCTTACTAATTCCACAATCAACTGGCACCTGCACTATTATGACCGCCTGTACCGTCTGATCGAAAAAGAGCCCACCGTTCTGGTGGGCCGCTTGGCCCCGGCCGCCGCTCCCCGCCTTCGCCGGAGAGGAGTAAATATCGTCGCTGCTGTTACCCTGGAAGGCTTCAACGATCTGCCCCGGGCCGAACGAACCCTCCATTCAAGCCCGCCTTTCCGGGTGGCCTTGGTGGCAGCGGGTATTCCCGCCGCCGTGCTCTGCCCCCGGCTGGCCCGAAAAACAGGCTGTCTGGCTATTGATTACGGACACGTAATTAACGACCTGTTGAACCCGGGGTTCTGTATAAAAGACCTGGACCGGGAGAAACAACGCTGGCGGGAAAGAAAAAAATCCGGCCTGAAGCAGGTCTGAGAGAATTCCAAGCCTTTTCTGGAATATGACCGGTTTTCTGAAATATTTCCCCCAGGCGGCGCCTGTAAGTATGCTCTGTATAAGCTTTTTTTTGCGCCTTTTCCCCAATTACCGCCCTGGCCACCGGTTTATTAAGATACTCTTGAATTTTCTCCGCCAAGTCGTCCGGGTCGGAAAAGCCGACAATTTCTTCATTCTCAATAAAACAATCCCACAAGCCGGAGCGGGTATTATCCACCAGTTGGAAAGCGCCGCAACCTGCCAGAGCGAAAGCCCGGTCATTGGGGCTTGCCGCTCCAACCTCCCGGCTGTTCCCGGAGGGCGGGTTTACCGGGTTCCGGTGGATATTGAGATTAATGCGGGCCCCGTTATAATACTTTTGAATTTCCCAAAAGTCACCATTTACCGGTCGCACCGCATCAACAAGCTCCGGTTCGAGTTTCCCCCACGATTCCCAGTCGCCGATCAGGACAACCCGGAGCTTTTTCAAAAACGGGGCCAGGTAGTTTATAGTTTCAAGCCGGTTGGGAAACCCCATACCGACAAATAACAAGTCACTCCAGTACGAAACCGGCGCCGACACCCGTTTATGCACACGGGGATTACAGCACCAAGGGAGGTAATAGACCCGGGGATGGTCATATTCCCGGACCGCATTTTTTTCGTTGGTAAACACATACTGGTAAGCTTCAACCATTTTCCCCCGGTGATGATCAATTTCATAAGGATCCTCGACCAGCCATAGTATGGTGGTACTCCCGTGTTCCCCGGCATAGCGGACAAGTTCCGGGGAAGTAAAGGTCCCGTGAACCACCAGCAAAATATCGGGCTTAAACTCCCTGATCAAGCGCTGTGAAAGACTCTGCGGCGCGCTTTGCCGAACCAGACAGTGAAAATCCTTGCTCAGGCAGGTATGAATATCATATGCGTAACGCCCGGGAAATCCCGGTATTCCGGAATTGACAAAGAGCACTTTCATCTGCTGACCATCCTTTTTGTGTTCTGATTGCCGAAGATTTTTTTCGGCGGGCAATAATTCTTCGCCAGCGAAAAGCCTGGGCCCGGCTGATGCTTTCGTTTCTATTCCCGCCTGCCACCCGGAGCAGCGAAAGCCGTCCCAACCATTTCTGAAAAAATCTTTCCATGCTTTTCATCTCTTTGGCTAACCAGAAAGGGTTTTTGTCGGTAAATCCCCTTCCCCGCGTATACCCCTCATAGTGTACGGCGAAAGCACTGCCGGTATAGACAACCCGCCATCCTCTTTCCCACGTCCGCAAAGAAAAATCCACATCTTCCAGGGCAATGAAGAACCTTTCATCCATGCCGCCTAACTTTTCCCACAACACCCTGTTAACCAACATTAACGCGCCGGTAACACCAAGAACTTCCCGGCACCTGAGAGCAGGCGGGTGATTTCCCGGTCGGTACCGGTACTCATGGTCAAAAATTCTTTGTGCCGGCAGGTAGAAAATCCCCCCATGCTGAATCCTGCCGTCCGGGTACAGCAACCTGCTTCCTACCACCCCCACCCGTGATTTAAGAACCTCCCTCATCATATAATCCAGCCAATTTTTTTGCGAAAAAAATACATCATTGTTTACCAGGCAAAGAAAATTTCCCCGGCCGGCCGCCGCCCCTGCATTGACCGTGGCGGCAAAACCGGTGTTTTTCTCCTTCGCCAGCAGGCGAACGGGATACGGGCGCAACAAATCACGCAGGTCATCCTGTAACCTGCGGGGGCTCCCGTCATCCACCACAATCATTTCCCAAGGGTAAACAGCGGACGGTCCGCTTTTTAACAAAGAAACAATGCATTTTTCCACCAGTTCCACCTGGTTCACGGTGGGAATTATTATGCTGACGACCGGCTGGCGCCGGTTTTCCAGGCCCACTAATTACACCTCCGCATCTATTTTTTTGTCTATACCCAAACTCAAATATCTTGCATCAATATAGACTCGTGCAGGCGACCTGTTCATTTTACATTCTATGGTTTTTTCCCCCCTGAAGGAACATGCTCTCTGGAAATATGCCCGGGTACCGTCAACAGAAGACAACACCAACCGTAAAATAATGTACCAATGCCGATATTTACTGCGATTCGTAGGACTGAGGAGCTTTTACGACACCGGGAAGGTTGCTTAAAGACTGAAAGACTGTGGAGGTATCCGGCGGTGAAAATTAAAGAGCAAAAAATTCATTCGGCAACCGAAATCCTGGCCCGGATAAAAAAGGCCTTGGCAACAGGGGGAAGTCTTTCGCTGATCCGCCTGTGCAGCGGTGAAGGTTTTACTCTGGCCCACGGAACGGTTTTGCCTTTAAAACGAATTCCCTGGTGGGTGGAGTACGCCGGGGTGAAACTTCCCAACGAAAAGGCGCGGCAGGCCCTGCTTTCCGCCCTGCAGAGCGCGAATATTGTCGGCCTTGGTACAGATTATAAAAACTGGCAATCCGCCCCTCTGTTGGACCGGGTACTCACGGCCTATAAAATTAAACCAAAATATATAACCGACTCCACCATCAACTGGCATCTGCACAAGCATGACCGCCTTTACAAAGTGCTCGGAAAAACACCCACGGTTTTGGTGGGACGGCTTGCTCCGGCCGCCGCTCCCTTACTGGTGAAAAAAGGGATGAAAATTGTAAACACCGTACCGCTTGAAGGCTTTCCGGAATTACCGGCCGTGGAGAAGCGTTTGTTAAAAGGGGAAAAATTCCGGGTCGCCCTGGTGGCGGCGGGAATTCCCGCTGCTATCCTCTGTCCCCGCCTGGCCAAAAAAACCGGCTGCCTGGCCATAGACTACGGGCATGTGATCAATGATTTGCTACATCCCGGTTTCAGCGCCAAAGACCTGCCCCGCGAGAAGGAACGCTGGCGCCGGAAAAAAAGGAGGGCCGGAAAATGACCGGTAATCAACTCTTAGAAGAATTGGCCGCCCGGGAAAGAGAAAACAACCCGGTAAAAATAGCCCTTGCCGGCGCCGGTTTTGTCGGCCGGGGGCTGGTCAACCAGGTTTACCGCATGCAAGGCTTGCGTATTCTGGCTGTAGCCAACCGCCGTCCGGAAAAGGCGGAAGCCGTTTTGAAACAAGCGGCGCCGGCGGTCAAACACCGCCGGTGCCGGGATCGCGAAAGTTTATACAAAACACTCCGGCGGGGCGAAACCGCAATAGTAACCGATCCCCTGTTCCTGGCAGAAGCCGAAGTGGATATTGTCGTGGATTGTACGGGTGACCCGGAAACCGGCGCCGCCCTCGGTCTGGCTGTCATCAAGGCCGGCCGGAACTTTATCGCCAACCCGGAAACAGACGCCACCGCCGGTCCGGCTTTGAAAACCCTGGCCGACAAAATGGGGGTGGTTTACAGCGGCGCCGACGGCGATGAACCCGGGGTGATTATGAACCTCTACCATTACGTATCTCTCCTCGGCTTGGAAATTGTGGCCGCCGGTAAATTCAAAGGTTTCCTGAACCATTCCGCCACTCCGGATTCGGTAAAAAAATGGGCTGTCCTTTTCGGTCAAAATCCCTACAAAATCGCTTCTTTTGCCGACGGCACCAAGATGAATATGGAGATGGCCATTGTGGCCAATGCCACCGGCCTTACGCCGGATGTCCGGGGGATGCGTTGTCCACAGAGTACCCGGGAAAAAGTAACAGAACTCTTGCAAAACCGGGCGCAAGGCGGTATTCTGTCCGGCGCCGGAGTCGTTGAAGTGATCTTGGGCGCCAAACCCGGCGGGGCGGTATTTGTGGTCGCAACTGTCTCCCATCCCCAAATAAAAAAAGACCTGCAATATTTCCAGATGGGTGAAGGGCCCAATTATCTTTTCTACCGTCCCTACCATCTCTGCGGTATGGAACTGGGGGTCTCAGTCGCCCGGGCCGTCTTGGCGAAAGAGGCGACCGTTGCGCCCGCCGGTCTCCCGGTAGTCGAAGTACTGGCCGTGGCCAAAAGGGATCTACAACCTGGTGAACTGTTGGACGGAATCGGCGGGTATACCTTCTACGGTTTGATTGACCATGCATCGGTAGTAAAAAAAGAAAACCTCCTTCCCGCCGGAATCGCCCCGCACACCCGCATGCTCCGGCCGGTCAAAGCCGGCGAACCGCTCACCCTGGACGATGTAGAACTCAACACCGGTTCCACGCTTTGGCAACTCCGGCAGCAGATGTACCGGCCCAATCAGCTCGGTCCTTAGATTAACCTTGATAAATTACCAATAATTCTCAGCGCCAGGGTTTCCCTATTTTCTGGAAAAGCTCCTGCAGGCGGCGCCGGTAAGTATGCCGCCTGTAGGCCCTTTTCTGGGCCGCCCGGCCGATTTGTTTACGCAAATCCGGTCGTTTCAAGTAGAAGCGAATCTTTTTGGCCAAGTCGTCTGAATTGGAAAAGCCTACCAATTCCCGGCCTTCAACAAAACAAGCCCATAGATCCGGGCAGGATTTATCCACCAATTGAAAAGCGCCACAGCCGGCCAGGATAAAAGCGCGGTCATTCGGGCTGGTGCTTTTTACCTTCTTTTTGTTACCATACTGCGGGTTGACCGGATCGCGGTGAATATTTAAATTAACGGCGGCGCCATTATAATACCTCTGGATCTCCGTAAAATTACTTACCACAGGCACGATAAATCTCCTGAGTTTCGGGTGAAGCTTTCCCCACCTCTCCCAATTGCCGATCAGTTTGACATTCAGATTTTTTAACAGCGGAACCAGGGCATTAAGAATTTTAATACGATTGGGAAAGCCCATGCCTACAAAACAGACGTCGCTACGGTATTTCGACGGTACGGCTATGGACTTGTGAACCCGCGGGTTACAGGCAAAGGGAAGGTAAAAGACCCGCGGGCGCCGATATTCCTTGACTGCCTGTCGTTCATTGGTAAAAACATAATCATAAGCCTTCACCATCATCCGGTGCCGGTCGATCTCAAAAGGATCTTCCAAAAGCCATAAAACAGTAGTGCTTCCTTTCCGGTGCGCGTAGCGGACCATTTCGAGCGGAGTCCTGCTGCCGTGAACCACCAAAAAAACTTGCGGGCGAAATTCCTTGATTAAAGCCGGTGACAGCTTTTTGGGAGATACCTTCCTTACCCGGCAGGCCGGATTCTCCTTAAGTGTAGTATAGATATCATGATCAAACCGGTCATGAATTCCCGGAATTCCACAGGTAACAAAAAGAACCCTCATCTTACTTCCTCCTGGTACGGAAACCGGCCACGTGTTTTTTTCGAAAACAGCATGAACGACCCGGCCGGCCGTCATTTTTTCCCGTATGCAACGCCCGGTTTTTATACACGTCTTTTTTTAAGAATCTTCAACCAGTGGGCGGCCTGAAGCCGGCTGATTCCGGTTTTTGCCCCCTTGCCGGGATCCGGCCAACCGGAAACAGAAAACTCGCGGCGCCATTTACGCCAAAACCACTGTTTACTCTCTTTGGCTTTTTTTGCCCAAAAAACCCGGGCGGCCGCCTTTTTGTCCGCCCGGGTAAAACCCTCGGGATGAACAGCAAATGCTTTGCCGGTATAAATAACCCGCCGGCCTGCCGCCCAAACCCGCAAAGAAAAATCCACATCCTCCCAGGAAAGAAAGAACTTTTCGTCCATACCGCCCAGTTTATTCCATAATCCCTTTTCCACCAGCATGAGAGCGCCGGTCACCCCCAGGACCTCCGTTACGCCCAATGCCGGAGGGTAATTCCCCGGGCGATGCCGGTATTCATGGTCGAACCGCCGTGCGCGCGGCTGATAAATTATGCCGGCATGTTGCAGGCGGCCGCCGGGATAAAGCAGCCTGGCGCCCACCACCCCGACCTGCGGTTTTTCCATGGCCCGCAGCATGGCCCCCAACCAATCCTTTTTGGGAAAGACCAGGTCATTATTGACCAAACAAACATATCCGCCCCTACAGGCGGCAGCGCCGCTGTTGACCGCCCGGGCAAACCCGGAATTCTTATGCCGGCATAACAACCGGGCGCCGAAAGGCCGCAACGCTTTTTCCAGTTTTTTCTGAAGAGGGGGAGGACTCCCGTCGTCGACAACGACAAATTCGCAAGCACGGGAGGGCAAAGAAAGCCCGGCCGTAAGCGATGTCAAACATTTTACCGGTAAACTGACTTGGTTTATGGTGGGAATAACAAAGCTGACGATTATTTTACTCACCCTGCTTCACCCCGGGCGCAAGTCTTGCTATATCATATGACCCGTGTTTCCTCCGGGCAACACGCGGGTCCAAAAAATGCCGGGGTAACAGGCAGGGTTTAATCACACCCGTATTATTTTAAAAGATGACAGGCGGCGAAATGCCCCGGAGCCCCTTCCAATAAAGGGGGAGGCTCTTTAAAACAGGCCTCGGGTTTGTTCTTGATAAAACAGCGGGTGTGGAACCGGCACCCGGGGGGTGGGTTAAGAGGAGAAGGGACACTGCCCTCCAAAATGATCCGGCCGGTATTTGCGGTTTTTTTACCTATTTGCGGAACAGAAGAAAAAAGCGCCTTTGTGTAAGGATGCCGGGGAGAAGAGAAGATATCCTCCGTACGGCCCATCTCCATTACTTGTCCCAGGTACATCACGACAATACGGTCACTCACATAACTGACCACACTCAAATCGTGAGAAATAAAGAGATATGTTAAATCCATCTTTTCCTGAAGGTTCTCCAATAGATTGATAATCTGCGCCTGAATGGAGACGTCCAGGGCTGATACCGGCTCATCGGCCACCACAAAGGTGGGGTTTACCGCCAAAGCCCGGGCAATACCAATCCTCTGGCGTTGCCCGCCGCTGAACTGGTGGGGGAAACGCTTCCTATGCGCCCTGTTAAGACCCACTTGGTCCAAAAGCTCATCAATACGCAACGAAATCTCCCGGGAATTCATTCCTTGAATCTTTAGCGGCAGAGCAATAATTTTCTCCACCGTCTGCCGGGGATTTAAAGACGCAAAAGGATCTTGAAAAATAATCTGCATCCGGCGCCGGAATTCTAAAAACTCCTGTTCCCGGAGGTCATTAATCTTTTCGCCCGCAAAAAAGACTTCACCGGCTGTAGGTTCATGGAGCCGCAGGATGGTCCTCCCCAGGGTGGACTTGCCGCAGCCGCTCTCTCCTACCAGGCCTAAAGTTTCTCCTTTTTTTATCGCAAATGACACCCCGTCAACAGCATAGATATATTCCTTCTTCCCCCGCCACTTCTCCCAAATATTCTGCCGGCAGGGAAAATACTTTTTTAACCCTTTAATCTGCAGCAAAGGAGATTCCATTATCCATCTTTCCTTCCTGTTCGATCTCCCGCCAGAAAAAACAACTGACAAAACGGTCTCCTCCTATATCTTCCAAAGAAGGCGCCTCCCGCCTGCAGCGTTCCCGCCGGTAGTAACAACGGGGATAAAAACTGCAACCCTCCGGCAGGGCGCCCAAGTCCGGCACATTTCCCGGGATGGGCTTAATACGGTAGTTTTTCTCTCCCAGGCGGGGAATGGAGTTGATAATGCCCCGGGTATAAGGGTGAAAAGGCGCTTCCATAATCTCGTTGACAGAAGCTGTTTCCACGATCTTCCCGGCATACATGACGGCAATACGGTCGCAAAGTTCACAAATGACCCCCAGATCATGGCTGATAAAAAGGATACTGGTGCGGAAATCCTCCTTGATCCGCCTCATTAAATCGAGGATCTGCGCCTGGATGGTAACATCCAGGGCGGTAGTAGGTTCATCGGCGATCAGGAGACGGGGATTACAGGCAAGGGCAATGGCAATCATCGCTCTTTGTCTCATTCCTCCGCTGAACTGGTGAGGATACTCCCTCATTCTCCTCTCCGGAGAGGGAATTCCCACTTGATCCATCATCTCCAGAGCCCGTTCCCAGGCCACGGTTTTTTTTCGTCTTCTCTCCCACGGGTGAAAAAACAAAGCCCATCCTCCGGAAGAAAGGAGGTCGCCGGTTTCGAAATGTAAACGGATCGACTCGGTGATCTGCTCTCCCACTTTAAGGACAGGGTTTAAGGTCGTCAGGGGATCTTGAAAAATCATAGAGATATCCTTCCCTCTGAGGCTACGCATCTCCCGCTCTTTTAGTTGGGTCAAATCCCGGCCTTCGAAAAGAATCTCTCCCCCGGCAACATAACCGGGGAAAGGTACCAGACCCATAATCGAAAGGGCTGTTATGCTCTTGCCGCAGCCTGATTCTCCGACAATGCCCAGAGCTTCTCCTCTTTTTAAAGACAGATCAATACTGTCAACGGCTTTAACCACACCGCGGTCTGTATGAAAATAGGTTTTTAAACCCCTGACATTCAATAATTCATCCATGAAATCACTCCTTCAACCGGGGATCCAGGGCGTCCCGCAGTCCCTGACCCATGAGGTTTATCCCCAATACCGTAAAAAGAATCGCCATACCGGAAAAAGTGGAAAGCCACCAATATTGAGTTATATAGCCCCGGCCGTCGGCAATGATCATTCCCCAAGAAGGAATGTGAAGGGGGACGCCAACCCCGATAAAGCTCAGGGAAGCCTCCATAAGAATAATCCAGGCCACCCTCAAGGTAGCGACGACAATAACAGAAGAAAAAACATTGGGCAGAATTTCTTTGAACATAATATGAAGATTACCCGCCCCTACTGCGCGGGCCGCTTCAACATACTCGCTTTCCCTGGCCGCCAGCACTTCACTTCTTACCACCCGGCAGGGAGTAACCCATTCTTTGTAAAGAAGAACCAGAAAAAGATTGATAATCCCCCGTCCCAACACAGCCATAAGACCGATGGCAAAGACCAGATAGGGAAAGGCCAAAAGGATATCCACCACTCTTTGAATAATACTGTCTATGGTTCCTCCATAGTAACCGGAGACAAGACCCATTAAAACACCCACCGTAGTGGCGAAAAAGGCCACCGCCATTCCCAGGGCCAGTGATACCCGGGAACCGTAAATTATCCGGCTGTACAGATCCCGGCCCAGTTCATCAGTGCCCAGCGGGTATTCCCAGGAGCCGCCTTCCATCCAGACCGGCGGCTGAAACCGGTTGAAAATATCCTGTTCATTGGGATCATGGAGAATGAGCCAAGGGGAAAAAATTCCGATAAGAACAAAAATACCAACAATGAATATCCCCGCTACCGCCATGCGATTTTTTTTGTATTCGCGCCAAAACTCCCGCAGGGTAACTTGAAAGTGGTGAGGAGTTACGTCATCGTTTGGCGGAACAATAAGTGTATCGGTTTTCCTCATATACTCACCCTTTCTGTTAGAACTTGACCCGTGGATTCAAGATGGTGTACAAAAAATCCGCCAAAAGGTTGCAGGCAATAAAAGTAACGGCATAGACAAGAACCGAGGCCTGGACAACGGGATAATCACGGTTATAAATCGAGTTGACCACCAGAGATCCCAGACCGGGCCAGCCGAAAACTGTTTCCACAATCATATTCCCCCCCAGCAAAACTCCCATGTTCAAAGTGACTACTGTGATGGTGGGTATAATGGCATTCTTCAGGGCATGCTTAATCACCACCTGCGGGCGCGAAAGACCTTTGGCCCTGGCAAAAGTGATATAGTCCTGTCTGATAACCTCCAACATGCTGGAGCGCACAACCTTCATAGTAAGGGCGCCCATGGCCATCCCCAGGGTAACGGCGGGTAGAAAAATATGTTTTAGGGCATTCCAAAAAGAAAGCCCGTTCAAAGTAAGGATACTGTCCAAAAGATACAGGCCGGTAATATGCCGGGGGGTCATCCCGTAATCAATCCGCCCGGCGACCGGAAAAATCCAGTGGACGGAAAAAACCATAATCAACAGAAGACCCAACCAGAAGCCGGGCATGGAAACCCCCAAAAGAGCCCAGAGCGTCCCCACCTTGTCCAGGAGAGAATAACGGCGCAGGGCGGAAATTATCCCCACCGGGAGGGCAATAATCAGGGAAATAATCATGGCGGCCACCATCAACTCAATAGTAGCCGGCAGGCGGGAAAAAACCACGTCCCGCACTTGTTGCCGGTAAAAAATGGAATAACCCAAATCCCCCTTGAAAAGCCCGGTAAAAAAGTTGACATACTGAACGGGAAGGGGCAGGTGAAGTCCAAACTCCTCTCTGATCCGCTGAATCTCCCCTTTGGAGACCGAACCTTCTCCCATCATTATCTCCACCGGATCTCCCGGGATGAGGTGCATGAGAGAAAAGACGATAACAGTAACACCAATAACTACTGGAATTGTCTGTAACAGACGGTTAATAAACTGGTTAAGATTGACGGCCAACACCTCCCTTACAAAGGGGGGAAAGCCCCCCTTTGTCTTTTACCTTTTGTCCGCCCGGTGCAGATTAATTCTGCTGTCAGGACTCGGAACCCAGTTTTCAAGTCTGTTGCTTATTCCGTAAAGTTCCTGCGGAATATAGAGAAAGACCTGAGGCGCATCCTCATAAATAATTTCCTGGATCTTCATAAACGCCTCCTCCCGCTCTTGGGGGTCAAAAGTGCTTTTGGTAAGACGGATGAGTTCATCCACCTCCGGGTTGGAATAACCACTGAAATTGCCCCGGCCGTCTCCCTCAGTTTCTCCTACTATATTGGTATAGTACTTGGCCGGAATAATTCCCTCCGGATCCAGGCTGGCATTACCCCAACTGTCAAACCAAGCCTGACCTCTTGTCCCCTCCCGGATATAAAGATCACTCAATGTACCGTAATCGGGCCAAACCTCCACATCAACCTCGATCCCTACCCGGCTGAGGAGATGGGCGACAGCCATAGCCTCCACCCGGTAATCCGCCCGCACATCAAGGGTAAACTGCAGGGGATTGTCCGGGCTATAACCGGCTTCGGCCAATAGTTCTCCCGCCTTCTCCGGGTCATAAGGATATGGTTCCAAATCATTATAAGCCAAGGCTTCAGGAGAGAGAATAGTAGGAATCTTTGTTCCCATGCCGTCCAGAATCTGTTCAATAAGGGCATCCCGGTCGACAGCATAGTTTAAAGCCCGGCGTACCAACACATTATCAAACGGGGGTTCATTGACATTTAAGTCAATAAAGAAACTCCGGGTCCCCGTAGCCGCAACCGGTCGTACATTCGGGTCCTCTTCCAAAACAGGATAATAATCAAACGGTACCATGGTGATAATATCCACCTCTCCGGCCCGCAGCGCCGCCAGACGGGAAGCAGGTTCCGGAATCACACGAAAAATGACCCGTTCGGCGGGAGCAGGACCAACCGGCGGCCATTCCGGCGACCCGCCGTAGTAATCCTCAAAACGCTCCATCACAAGGTGACTGCCTTTTTCCCATTCCACAAACTTGAACGGTCCGGCGCCTACGGGTTGGTCGACCATTTCGTCACCAAGGCTTTCCGGGACCACCATATGGAAGGGGAGCATGGCCAAAAAGTGCGGCATAGGGGCGGAAAGAAGGACCCGCAAGGTTCTTTCATCAACGGCTTCGGCGCCGGTAACTGTACCCAAAAGGCCTTGTCGGGGAGAGGTTGTACCGCCCATGGCGCCTTCGCGGACAATACGGTTAATGGTGTAGACGGCATCATCAACAGTAAAGGGAGTCCCGTCATGGAATTTAACCCCTTCCCTGATCGTCATCTCCCAGGTAAGATCATCCAGTTGGCGCACGTCCTCGGCCAGTTCCGGAATGACAACCATATCCGAGGTTCTAGTGACAAAGCCGTCATAGATGTTCCTCAGGATAGTCTCTGTTTCCCGGTGCCGGAAATTGTGGGGATCCAAAGTCAAAGCATCGGCATCAATACCCACCACAATGGTTTCTCCTTGGGCTGTAACCGGACCGGTGAAGAAAACCGGCAGCAAAAAGAGACAAATAAGACAAAAAAACTTTTTCATACAATTCACCCTTTCATTGTTTTTTATGTGATGAATTTTTTAAATTACTTCATCACCTCCCCCTTATTTGATGCAATGTAAAATGGTTATTATCAGAAGTAAAGCTTAATTTGTAAATTATTAACATTTATTAGATAAAAGAATAACCCGTCTTATCCCGGTGAAGTCTTGAGCGCGCGACCCGGTGACCTCAATCTCCCACAAAGGAGTTAGAATAAGACAGGTTTAACCCCAGATAAATAAGACCCAATAAGATCTTAAGGGAGATCCGAGACTTAAGCTCGAGACTTCCCGAAACCCTGAACTAAGTGAACATTGCACCAGGGACCTCGAGAAACTCAGCTCTTCCACCATAAGAAGTCCAAGGTATTCTCTTCTCTCTCATAGATAAAAATGTTTTATGTAAAAAATCTGCGTTGAAATTTATCCTTATCTGACTTTCGCCAGATAAAAGAGGAATGGTAAAGTTTTCTTATCTGTGCCAAGTATAACAAAAGCCGCCGTGTCTGTCAATTGCATAATATGGCATAATATGGCAATATCATACAACATGCCGCTGTCATGCATGCTTCCGGAAAATGCCTCGGTAACAGCACTGAAGTTAAAAAAATATCGTAAACTAATAACAACCTTTTTTACCAGTCCGGGCAGGAGGTTTAAAAACATGGATAAACATGCCGATTTGATTATGGTATCTTATAACAGCCGGCCCTTTCTCCCAAAATTTTTCCACTATGTCAAAAAGAAAACCGCCTATCCTTTTCATCTTATTGTCTTTGACAACAACAGCAGCGACGGAAGCAAAGCCTATCTAAAAAAGGTCAAACAGTCGGACCCTATAGGCAAACGTATGAAACTGATTCTCAATCCGAAAAACATTGGGGTGGCTAAATCATGGAATATGGGGATAAATATCTGCAAAGGAAACTATTTACTATTTTTAAACCCCGACCTCAAACTCACCTCAGGTTGGCTGGAAAAAATGATCCGCTGCGCCGAACGCCACCCGAAAGCAGGGGTGGTAGGCGCCAAAATATTGAATTTTGACGGCACCATCTACCATGCCGGTTACGTGAACGGTGTGGTCCGGGGAAGGGGAAAAAAAGACGCACCCGACCGGTACGGTACAGAAGTCGCGGTCCACGGTATACAAGGCTGCTGTTTCCTGGTTAAGCGGGCGATCATCCCGAAAGTAGGAATATTCGACGAAAGGTTTTTTGTCTATGCCGAGGAAGACGATTATTGCCTGCGGGTACGAAAAGCCGGGTTTAAAGTAATGTATGCGCCGGTTCCTATCTATCACCACCGGGAAGGTTCCGCTGTTCCCCCGGAAAAAAGACGCCGCCTCCGCCTGGCCAGCAAAAAAAAATTTCATGAAAAATGGAGAAAAAAGCGATGAAAGAGCACCACGTTCCCGTCCCGCTTGATCATATTTGCGCCGTCATGTGCAACTATGCCCGCCCCAACAATGCCCGCGCCTGTGTCCGGCAACTGAAAAAACTGGGAATAACCGAAATCATCGTTTGGAACAACGGGACGCCTCCCCTGCCCGAAGCCACACATAACATCAAGCACCAAAGGAATATCGGGCCAATCGGCAAGTACCTGGCAGGCCTGCAAACCAATAAACGCTACGTGCTGGTGGTAGATGATGATTTTCTTCTGCTGCCGCCCGGTCTGGATGCTCTCCGCAGGTGGGTACGGCAGTACCCGCTGGTCGGCCAGAACGGGGCGGTTTTTTACCCTCCTTTTAAAAACTACACTCACAAAATTCATTACCTTTCAGACTGGATTGGCAGCCCGCGCCGGGTAGATATGATCCAGCCCAACATGGGCATGATGCTTAAAACCGAACTTTACCGCAGAATACCCCTGCATTGGGCCTGGAATTCACGCTTCCTCCTTCCCCGCCGCTCGGGAATTTTCTCCACCGACCTGGAAGTGAACTGCGCCGCCTGGGACCTGACCGGGCAACACCCGGCAGTTGTACCGGCCGGCGCCATAGGTTTCCAATCTCTGCCGGACGAAGCACCGGAAAAAGCCCTTTCCGCCCAAAAAGGAATCAAAGCAACAAAAACCAAAATTCTACAATGGTTAATTTCCCACGGCTGGCAGCCTAACAAAGGGAGAGGTGCTCTGTTTGAGACATTCCAACCACTTCAACCCAGGCTTTAAATACTTATAAACCGTAACACCGGTAATTCTAAACGCTAAACCTGTCCCCGTGTTTGTCGTGTTTATTTCGACGTCCTACCCGCAAACCTTTATACCACAGAGGATCCCGACCGGCGAATATTTTATGCCATTTTGCGGGTCTTTGGGGCAATAACTCCTTCCACTTGGCATAAAAATAGGCGTAGTCCTTTATCCGCTGGATCCTACTACTTTTCTCCAACCACAACCGCCCGTTCCTCCGAAAACAATGAACAAAAACATCTTCCGCTACGTACATGCGAAAGCCGGCTAAACCGGCACGAAACGAAAAATCAAAATTCGCGGTGTATAAAAAAAGCCTTTCGTCATAAAGCCCTATTCGGTCAAAAA
>Ga0209075_1001689_pt1 | contig 20518 bp, 18 predicted proteins | sample Stecom2011_FD_187523 | JGI IMG/M metagenome (GOLD analysis project Ga0209075, IMG submission 187523) | Agricultural soil microbial communities from Utah to study Nitrogen management - Steer compost 2011 (SPAdes) (version 2) | ecosystem: Environmental > Terrestrial > Soil > Agricultural land...
CACCATCAATGACATTGTGCTGAACCAGGGAACCGAGTATGAGCAACGCCGCCCATTCGAGATTTTTATCAACTCCAAGAACATGGAGCACTATCAGTGGATTGTCGCGCTGACCCTGATTGTTTCAGCGGTATTTCGCAAGGGTGGCGACTGCACCTTCCTGGTTGAAGAGCTGCAGAGCGTCTTTGACCCCAAGGGTGGCTACCTGATGCGCGGGGGCCGCTGGATGCCGTCACTGGTGGCAGAAATCGGCGATGTACTGGAGCGTCACCTGAAGCATATCGGCATGATAGACTCGGAGCCGGATGCTTATCAGCAGGCCTATCTGGAAGAAAAGCGTGCCGAATACGAAAAGCTGAGTGCACCGGCACAGACAGCCAGCGACTGTGATGACAGCACCAGTGCCTATCCGGCAGGTGCGCAGCAGTGTGGCCGTTGTCACGTCAAGGCAGCGATCCAGATGGACGGCTGCCTGACCTGTCTGGCCTGTGGCGAGAGCAAATGCGGCTGATGCAGGCGACTCAGGTAGCTGTAGCCAGGTGACTGGTGGGCAGCCGCTACTTGCCAAACGAGGCGCAATGACCACCGGTGGGTGCCTGGCCGGACCCGAGCGCAAAGATGGACGGCTCCAGGCGCAGGTTGACCGGCTCTGCATACAGCCAGTCCCAAACGAAAAAGCCGCAAAGCACCAGCCAGAAAGCCAGTATGCGTGTGGTTTTCAGTTGTGCCATGGTTTAGTACCCGTAGTATTTGCGGATGCGCACACCCGCCAGTGAACCGATAAAGGCCAGCGCGACCCAGATCCAGCCGTGCAGGCTGCCGGTGGAAATGCCGCTGACCATGGCACCGACGTTACAGCCGAAGGCCAGACGTGAGCTGTAGCCAAGCAGAAAGCCGGCGGTGATGCCGACAATCCATTGGGTGGTGGTCAGCTTGGCCTGTTTGTCATCTTTTTTACCGGCAAAGATCAGCAAGGCACCGGCCAGAATGCCGAGACTGGTAATGGTGGTGACATCCAGAAATACCGACTGCTGCAAGGCGGTGGCGTTGCTGGGCTGGCTCCAGAAAGCGTTGACGCCGGGATCAAACAGGTGAGTGGCCTGGGCGATTTTTGCGCCCCACAAGCCAAAGCTGTAGACAATGCCCCAAGGCTGGCCAGCGATCACCAGATTGAGTACGGCAAGAATGGCCAGCAGTACCGCGCCAATCATCAGGCCTTTGCTGAACACAGGACGTTGCACCGCGCTGCCTTTGCTCCACCAAAAACACAGGCCGGCAATGCTGGCCAATCCGGCAAACGTCAGCAGCAGCGCACCGCTCAGACCGGCACTGTCGAGCAGGCTGACCGGCTGCATGGCACCCAGATCCAGCCACCAGCCCAAATGGGCCGAGCCAAGGAAGCTGCCCAGCGCGAACATGGGCAAAATAGCCATGTTGAGCGGAATGCCCAGACCGGCTTTGTACAGGGTGCCGGAGCCACAGCCGTCGGCAATTTGCATGGCGGCGCCAAACACCAGAGCACCGACCAGCAGGCTGACGCCGGGCGGGCCAAGGGCGGCACTGAGCTCACCGGGAAAAGCGGCCAGCAAGGGCAGGGATACCGCCGCAGCAATGGCCAGTAGCAGCAGCTGGGCATAGGCGCCGCTGGCATCGCGTTGTTCGATCAGGTTGCGCCAGCCGGTGGTAAAACCAAAGCGGAAACCGGCCAGCACCAGCCCCAGACCAATGCCGACCACAAACAGCAGGCTCTGGCGGATCGAAACCGACCAGAACAGAAACAGGGTAAAGGCAATCAGGGCCAGAATCAGCCCGCTACGTTGTTTTAGCATGGATCATTGCACCAGTTGTTGAAATTTTGCCTTGATTTGCTGCCAGCGCCCCGGAGTATTGTCCATGGGCAGAGCAGCAGGGTTTTGTGTCCACTCGGCCATGGAGCCCGGGTACAGACGCACGTTGTCGAGCCCGGCCAGTTCGGAGAGCACGAACCAGTTGGTGGCAGCCCAGTGGCCGGTATTACAGAATGACAGGGTTTCCTCAGCCTGATCCAGCTGTTGCTCCCGGACCAGCAGGCGAATTTCTTCGGCTGGACGCACACGGGTATCGTTGGTGTTGAACCACTGCTGGAAGGGCAGGTTTTTCGCGCCGGCAATGGTGCCGCCAACACGGGCCGCAGGTGCCTTTACTGTGCCCTCAAAGAATGCCGGTGGCCGGGAGTCGAGCAATTGAAAGTTGCCTTGTTGGTGAGTGATTTTATCGAGCAGCTCATCGGTTCCCACGGCTAGTTGTGGCTGGACGCGGACACGGACAGGACTGGCCGGTAGCTGGCTGGCGGCTTGTTCGGTTTGGCTGCCCTGGAGAGCCTGCCAGTATTTGAAACCGCCATTGAGCACGCTAAGCCGCTCAAAACCAAGGTACTTCAAGGTCCAGTAAACTCGGGCGGCAGCACCGAAGTCAGTTTCGTCATCGCCGGTGGAGTACACCAGGATGTGCAGGTCGGGTGTCAGGCCCAGTTCCTGTACCAGCTGTTCGAATGCGTGTGGGCTGAGCAGCTGGCCGGGGTTGCTGGCCGGCCCGCGCCAGCGGCCATAAGGAGCAGAAATGGCGCCGGGAATATGGCTGGTCTGGTACAGCTCGGGGCTGCGTATATCCAGAGGCTGCAGCTCGCCATTGGCCAGCAGGGTGGCAGCCTGATGTGCTTCCAGCAGTGGCTGGGCGAACAGACTGGAGCTGGCCAGAAGCAGGGCCATGGCTAGAAAACGAATGTATGAGAGCATGGAAACCTCGGCGGGGCTGAATCGGGCAGGCATTTTCACACAGTCGCGGCGGAATTAAAAATAATTTTTTTATATATATTAAGAATAAGGCGTGCACGAAAAACCCGGGACCAGCCCGGGCTTTCTCAGGGTATAGCAATGCCGCCGCCTTGGCGGCAGCATTTGACTCAGTTGCCTTCCGCGAGGAAGAACCAGGTATCCAGCACCGAGTCGGGGTTCAGCGACACGGTGTCGATGCCTTCATCCATCAACCAGCGGGCCAGATCCGGATGGTCGGACGGGCCCTGGCCACAGATGCCGACATACTTGCCAGCCTTGCGGCAGGCCTGGATGGCCATGGACAGCATTTTCTTCACCGCCGGATCACGCTCGTCAAACAGGTGGGCAATGATGCCGGAGTCACGGTCCAGGCCCAGAGTCAGCTGGGTCATGTCGTTGGAACCGATGGAGAAACCGTCGAAGTGTTCCAGGAACTCGTCAGCCAGCAGGGCGTTGGAGGGCAGTTCGCACATCATGATCAGGCGCAGCCCGTTTTCGCCACGCTTGAGGCCGAACTCGCCCAGCAGCTCGACCACCTGGGCGGCTTCGCCTGGCGTGCGTACGAACGGAATCATCAGTTCGACGTTGGTCAGGCCCATTTCGTCGCGCACTTTTTTCATTGCACGGCATTCCAGCTCAAAACAGTCACGGAAGCTTTCGCTAATGTAACGGGAAGCGCCACGGAAGCCGATCATCGGGTTTTCTTCGTGCGGTTCGTACAGCTTGCCGCCGATCAGGTTGGCGTATTCGTTGGACTTGAAGTCGGACATGCGCACGATGACTTTCTTCGGCCAGAATGCGGCGGCCAGAGTGCTGACACCTTCGGCGATCTTGTCGATGTAAAAATCGACCGGGCTGGCGTAGCCGGCCATGCGCTTGCCGATCACTTCTTTCAGGTCGGGAGCCATTTGTTCATAGTTGAGCAGCGCTTTGGGGTGCACACCGACCATGCGGTTAATGATGAATTCCAGGCGGGCCAGGCCGATACCCTCGTTGGGCAGCTGGGCAAAGTCGAAGGCGCGGTCGGGGTTGCCGACGTTCATCATGATCTTGAAATCCAGCTCGGGCATCTGGTCGATGGCGTTGGTGCGGATGTCAAAATTCAGGGCGCCGTCAAACACGAAGCCGGTATCGCCTTCAGCACAGGAAACCGTGACCTGCTGGCCATCTTCCAGGGCTTCAGTGGCGTCACCGCAGCCTACAACGGCAGGGATACCCAGCTCGCGGGCGATAATGGCAGCGTGACAGGTGCGGCCACCACGGTTGGTAACGATGGCGCTGGCGCGTTTCATTACCGGCTCCCAGTCGGGGTCGGTCATGTCGGATACCAGTACGTCACCGGGCTGGACTTTGTCCATGTGAGCGATGTCGTTGATGACGCGGACCGGACCCGAGCCGATGCGCTGACCGATGGCGCGGCCTTCAACCAGTACCTTGCCGGTTTCATGCAACTGGTAGCGCTCCATGACATTGGCGTTGGCACGGCTTTTTACGGTTTCCGGACGGGCCTGTACGATATACAGCTTGCCGTCGTCACCATCTTTGGCCCACTCGATATCCATCGGGCAGCCGTAGTGTTTTTCAATGATCATGGCTTGCTTGGCCAGCTCGGTGACTTCGGCATCGGTCAGGGCGAAGCGCTGGCGCTCGGCGGGGTCTACGTCTACGGTTTCGACTGATTTGCCAGCGGTGGCTTCGGTGCCGTAAATCATCTTGATTGCTTTGCTGCCCAGGTTGCGGCGCAACACGGCAGGGCGGCCAGCTTCCAGGGTTGGCTTGTGTACGTAAAATTCGTCAGGGTTGACGGCACCCTGTACAACGGTTTCGCCCAGGCCATAAGAGCCGGTAATAAATACCACATCACGGAAGCCGGACTCGGTATCCAGGGTAAACATGACACCGGCGGCAGCGGTTTCGGAGCGAATCATGCGCTGCACACCGACTGACAGGGCCACTTGGCGGTGATCAAAGCCCTGGTGTACACGGTAGGCGATGGCGCGGTCGTTAAACAGGGAGGCAAAGACTTCTTTGGCAGCACAGATAACATTGTCTACGCCGCGAATGTTCAGAAAGGTTTCCTGCTGGCCGGCAAAGGAAGCATCAGGCAGGTCTTCGGCGGTGGCCGAGGAACGTACGGCAACCGCCATGCTGTCATTGCCCTGGGCCATTTCGGCAAAGGCAGTACGGATGTCTGTGTCCAGCCGGGGCGGGAGCTCGCCCTCCATCACCCACTGGCGAATCTGGGTGCCGGCTTTGGCCAGTGCATTGACGTCATCAACATCCAGGGTATCGAGCAGCTGGTGAATGCGCTCATTAAGGTTGTTGTGATCAATGAAGTCGCGGTAGGCCTGCGACGTTGTGGCAAAACCACCCGGGACGCTAACGCCTGCTCCGGCCAGATTGCTGATCATTTCGCCAAGGGAGGCGTTCTTGCCACCCACCCGCTCGACGTCGTGATTGCCGAGCTTGTCGAGGGAAACTACGTATTCAACCAAGGTGATCTCTCCACGTTTATTTGCAAAGGCCTTTTGGCCAGCGCCCGATTTTAGAACAAACAGGAATGATTGTCATGACCTGGATCCTGATTTGCCACTAAATGAGCAGTGTGGGCTTGCCGTTCGACCTGCTTTATGGTTTTGTTGTTGTGCTTTGAATATGCAAAATTGCACAAAATTGTTGCGGTTTTGCATATGTTTGCTCATGCAGGGGCGCATATACTAGCCCAAAACTGCTCTTGGCCCAGGATTTTTTACGCTTATGAAACGCACCGCACTCTTTATTTCGGATGGAACCGGCATCACGGCCGAGACACTTGGTCAAAGTTTGCTGGCACAGTTTGACGGGATCGAGTTTCGTTATATCACCCGCCCTTATATTGATACCGAAGACAAGGCACGCGCCCTGGTTGCGGAAATCAATGCCCTGGAAGAGGAAGGGCAGGGAAGGCCGATTGTCGTAGATACCATCATCGATACCAGAATTCGCGAAATACTTGAAGAGGCAGATGCTTTCCGTGTTGATATCTTTGCCAGTTATCTGGCGCCGCTGGAAAAAGAACTCGATATCCGTTCCAGCTATTCAGTGGGCAAGTCTCACTCGATTGCCAGCAGCCGCAACTACATGGAACGCATTGATGCAGTACATTATGCGCTGGATAACGACGATGGCGGGCGCACCCGGCACTACGATTCTGCCGATATTATTCTGGTTGGCGTATCACGTTGCGGCAAGACGCCCACCTGCCTGTATTTGGCCATGCAGTACGGCATTCGTGCCGCCAACTACCCGCTGACCGAAGATGACATGGAAAACATGCTGCAGCTGCCCAAGGCGCTGCAGGAACACCGCGATAAACTGTTTGGCCTGACCATTGATGTGGATCGTCTCGCAGCCATTCGCAACGAGCGCAAGCCCAATAGCCGTTACTCAAGTTACGCGCAGTGTGAGTACGAAGTGCGTGAAGTGGAAAACCTGTTTGCAAGGGAAAATATCGGTTTCATCAATACCACACATTTTTCGGTAGAAGAAATTTCTGCCAAAATTCTGGTGGACAAGGGGATTGAGCGCCGCTTTAAATAGTCTGCACGACATGCAGAACAGCGCCTGCGAATGGCAGGCGTTTGGATATCAGGCAGCGGGTCAGAAGTCGTTCCAGCCGCCCATGGACTTCCAGCGGTTGACGATATCAAAAAACAGTTCGGCAGTTTTTTCGGTGTCGTAACGTGCACTATGTGCTTCGCGACTGTCGAATTCGATGCCTGCTGCCTCACAGGCTTTGGCCAGCACGGTTTGACCGTAGGCCAGGCCGGCCAGGGTCGCGGTGTCGAAACTTGAAAAAGGGTGGAAGGGGTTACGTTTGATTTTGCAGCGTTCAGCAGCTGCCTGCACGAAACCCAAGTCAAAATGGCTGTTGTGACCGACCAGGATGGCACGCTTGCAGCCGGCGCTTTTCATTGATTTGCGGATGCTTTTGAAAATCTCCAACAGGGCATGCTCTTCGCTGACGGCCATGCGCAAGGGGTGATCCAGCTTGATGCCGGTGAACTCCAGTGCGGCTGGCTCGATATTGGCCCCTTCGAAAGGCTCAACACGGAAGAACAGGCTGTGCTCGGCATATAGCAGGCCGCGCTCATCCATGCCCGGAATCACAGCGGCAATTTCCAGTAACGCATCGGTGGCACTGTTGAAGCCGCCGGTCTCTACATCGACAACAACCGGCAGGTAACCGCGAAATCTTTGCGCCATGGGTGAGGCCGGTTTGCTTTTGGTTTTTTCCGGGCCTGCTTCTGCGTTTTCGTAGTCATCGTAACCAGTGAACTCTTGAGTCATGCCGGGTTCTCCAGCAAGCGCCACTGTAATGTTTCGCCAGCACACAGGGGCACCACCTGGCTGTCGCCGAAGGGCAGCTGGTCAGGCACCTGCCAGGGTTCGCGTACCAGGGTGACTGTTTCGCTGTTGCGCGGCAGGCCGTAAAAGTCTGCCCCAAAGTGGCTGGCAAAGCCTTCCAGCTTGTCCAGTGCGCCTTCTTGCTCAAAAGCTGTTGCATACAGCTCAAGGGCGGCAAACGCACTGTAGCAGCCGGCACAGCCACAGGCTGCTTCCTTGGTGTGTTGCGCATGCGGCGCAGAATCGGTGCCCAGAAAAAACTTCGGACTGCCGCTGGTGGCGGCTGCCAGCAGGGCCAGCTGGTGAGTGTTGCGCTTGAGCACCGGCAGACAATAAAAATGCGGCTTGATGCCGCCAACCAGCATGTGATTGCGGTTGAACAGCAGGTGATGCGGGGTAATGGTGGCGGCTATATTGCTGCCGGCTGATTCGACAAACTGCACCGCGTCAGCGGTGGTAATGTGCTCCATGACCACTTTTAGCCCGGGAAAGCGCTCCACCAAGCTGATGAGCTGATCATCAATGAAGCGTTTTTCACGATCAAAGATATCCACCTCGTCGTGGGTGACTTCGCCGTGCACAAGCAGTGGCATGCCCACTTCGGCCATGGTCGCCAGCGCGGGGTAGATATGCTCCAGAGCGGTCACGCCGGAGTCCGAGTTGGTGGTTGCGCCGGCCGGATACAGCTTGGCGGCGTGTACAAAACCGCTGGCTTTGGCGGCGCGAATATCTTCGCTGCGGGTCTGGTCGGTCAGGTAGAGTGTCATCAGGGGTTCAAAAGAGCTGCCTGCGGGTACTGCATCAAGGATGCGCTGACGGTACTCGCCGGCCTCGGTGACATTACGCGCCGGTGGAACCAGGTTGGGCATGATGATGGCCCGGGAAAACATGCGGGCGGCATCCGCAACCGTATGCTTCAGGACGGCACCGTCGCGCAGGTGAATGTGCCAGTCATCGGGGCGAAGGAGAGTCAGGCGGTCGGTCATGGGCTGGTTTCCGTAGCTATGTGGCGATAAATGGCCAAGAATCGTACCGTAAAACGCTGGATTAATCACCCCGGCAGTGCCTGGCGGCTCAAGAAACCCGGTCAGTTGTCGATACCCTTCATATGAATTGTACGGGAGTTGGCCTGATGCGCCGTTTGTTATTGCTGGGTGCCATGCTTTGCCCGCTGTGGGCACATGGACTGACATTCCAGGAGCCCATCGAAGATGTCAAGTGGGAAGTAGAGGGTGACCGATTCGAATGCCGGCTGATTCAGCCGGTATCCCGCTTTGGTCGGGGCGAGTTTGTCCGCAGGGCCGGAGAAAAGCCGGTATTTCGTGTGGTAGCCGGTGAACCCTGGCTGGCCCGCGGTGAGGCATCGTTGTACGCAGCTGCAACGGGTTGGCAGGTTCGGGAAAGTGACCTGTTGCTGGGGCGCATTCCGGTAACCGCCAACGAGCGCTCGGCCCAGTCCAGCCAAGACCAGGCGGCACGCTTGCTGACCGCTATGCTGGAAGGACGTGCGCCAGTCATCAGACATAGAACTGCGCAGGGCGACCGGCTGGAAGTCCGTCTGCAGCCGGTCAATGTTAAAGATGCCTATCAGCAATATCTGGACTGTGTCAGCGGTTTGCTCCCGGTAAACTTTGATCAGGCCAAGTTTACCCTGGTGCGTTTTGAGGGTGGCAGTTATGAGCTGAGTGAGCGGGCCAAAGCCCACCTGGACATTCTGCTTGACTATATAAGCGAGGATAAGAGTGTCAACCGTATCCGTCTGGATGGCTATTCTGACAGCAGCGGTGACCGGCTGTTGAACCGCGACATTTCACGCCGTCGTGCGCTGATGGTAAAAAATTACCTGGTTGCTCATGGTTTTGACGAGGATGGCATCATCATTCGCTTCCATGGTGAGCGCTACCCGGCCAAGCCGAATAACAGTGCTGCCAACCGTGCCGCGAATCGTCGTGTCACCATAGAACTGGAACGGGTGGATGAAACCTATGCCTTGACCCGGGAGCAAGAAGAAGAGCGGCTGGATCTTTAAACCGTTCGTCTGGTTAAAGTTGGTGTCCAGGGCGCTGGTATTGTTGTACTGTTCCTTGTCATAGCCGCTATGCTTCGTCTGAGTCTCTGGCCCTGAGTGTCAATCCGGATGTGGGCCAGACGGGCTGCAGTGTTCACACTTTTTTGAAGTATGTATAGGTGTGGCTGAGCACCAGTGGACAGAGCAGCAGCAAGGATATCAGATTGGGCAGCGCCATCAGTCCATTCAAAGTGTCGGCCAGTAGCCAGACGGCGTCCAGCTGGGTCAGTGCGCCGACCGGTATGGCTGCAATCCAGATTAATCGGTAGGGCAGAATGGCCCGGTGCCCGAGCAGAAATTGCCAGCAGCGTTCGCCATAGTAACTCCAGCCAAGAATGGTGGTGAAGGCGAAAATCATCAGTGACAGGCTGATTACATAGTGGCCGAAGCCAGGCATTGCCGCTTCGAAAGCTGAGGATGACAGTACCGCACCGCTTTTGCCGGAGCTCCAGACACCACTGCAGACGATCGCCAGACCGGTCATGCTACAGACGATGATGCTGTCGATGAAGGTACCCATCATGCCGATCAGGCCCGAGCGGACCGGGTCGTTACTGGTACCGGCAGCTTGTGCGATGCCGGCACTGCCGAGGCCAGCTTCGTTGGAGAAGATCCCCCTGGCTACACCAAAACGGATGGCAGTCATCATTGCCGCTCCGGCAAAACCGCCAACGGCAGCATGACCGTTGAAGGCGGACTCGAAGATCAGCACAAAGGCAGCCGGTACATCACGCCAGAAATACCCAAGCACGAGCAGGGCGGCCAGACAATAGATAACACACATGAATGGCACCAGCGTTTGTGCCACGGCGCCGATGCGCTTGATGCCGCCAAGGGTTACCAGCGCCACTGCAATCATGGTGATGGCGCCGGTTATCCATAACGGCAAATTGAAACTGCTTTCCAGACTGGCCGCCATGCTGTTGACCTGCACCATGTTGCCGATGCCGAAGCTGGCCAGCCCGCCAAACAGGGCGAATGCAATGCCCAGCCAGGCCCAGTGCGGCCCCAGGCCATTCTTGATGGCATACATTGGGCCGCCGACAAAGTGGCCGTGCGCAGTTTTTTCGCGAAAGTACACGGCCAGAAACACTTCACAATACTTGGTTGCCATGCCGACCAGGGCGGTACACCACATCCAGAACAGGGCGCCAGGGCCGCCCAGTGCAATGGCGGTGGCAACACCGGCGATATTGCCGGTACCGACGGTGGCGGCCAGGGTGGTCATCAATGCGGCAAAAGGGCTGATGTGACCGGTGGATGCATCACCCAGGCTGCGACCGTGCCACATTTCACGAAAGCCGCGGCCAATGTTGAGAATCGGCATTGCCTTGAGTGCTACAGTGAGGAACAGGCCGGTGCCGAGAATAACTACCAGCATCGGTGTACCCCAGACCAGATTATTGACCTGCTCAATCAATTGATAAATGTAGTTCATGCGCATGCTTCCTTTTTGCGTGCAGGATTACCCCGTTGCTGACTGATTGCAAGTGAAAATGGTTTTTTTACTTTGGCAGGAAGTTTCTACGTAACAGGCGTTGTGCGATAGAATGTGTGGTTTATTGCAAATGCGGGTATTTTCATGATTAAACGCGTATTTTTGCTGGCCGGGCTGCTGGCCTATAACCAGGCTTGGGCATTTCCTTTCGAGGTCAGCGAAAACTTCAAAAGCGTCGAAATTGCCGTCGACACCATGGATTTGGGTGACAATACTGCAGCAGTATCTCTGGACAACTATGGTGTGGTTGCGGCGCAGTGTCGCGTGCGTTTTCGCAGCGGTCCTGGTGTTCCGGTCAATCGCAACACCAGGGTTGAGCCGGGGCAAAGGACTCATGTCACTGCCGGCTTCAATCACCAAGTGATTCGCATGCGGGTGGATGTGCGCTGTCAGCCGGCCAAAGGCGGAAAGTAAGCATGGCCGCCATTGTCAAATCCTTTTGGGAGAGCAAGACACTTGAGCAGATGAGCGATGAAGAGTGGGAGTCACTCTGTGACGGCTGCGGACTTTGCTGCCTGCAAAAGCTGGAGGATGCCGAGGATCCCGACAGTGTTTATTACACCCGGATCGCTTGCAAGTTGCTCGATCTGGGTACCGCCCGCTGCAGTAACTACCCTGAACGCAATACGTTCGTGCCCGATTGCATTCGGCTGCAGCCCGATGACATCCGTTCTTATTTCTGGCTGCCGCCTACCTGTGCCTACCGGCTGCTGGCTGAAGGCAAGCCGTTGCCACCTTGGCATCATCTGGTTTGTGGTGACGAAAATGCGGTACATGCCGCTGGTGTTTCACAGCTTGGCCGCATGCTGAGTGAAGAGGAAGCGCCGGAAGAGGAGTGGGAAAATCACTTGATTTTTCGTTGTTAAACGTAGTACCAGGAGGTGTGTGCGGCCCTTACAGCAGGACAGGCAGCAGCCAGTTGGCCAAGAGCACACAGCTGCCGGTACCGACGGCAATGCTGAGAAACAGGTTGTGGCGCCAGCGGTGCACCAGAAAGGTCATCAGACTGGCTGCCAGTTGGGCAGTAGCCAGCTGACGGTCACCAAGATTGATCGTTGTCAGGCAGTACACTACCAGAATTACCATGATGCCTAGCGGCATCCAGCGGTTCAATGCCAGCAGCAAAGGTGAGTCCTTGATAGCTTTTTTTAGCGCAAAGGGCAGGGCACGCAATGTCATCGTAATCGCTGCGGCTGTGCCAATGGCCAGCAAAACATAATGGTTGTCAGGCATCTTGATCATCCTGTTGTGACTGTACCCCGTGCCGGCTGAAACGGTAGCGCAGCAACATGAAACAGGCGAAGGTGGCCATTGCAACCACCAGCATGTAGTTGCTGGCGAGCAGGCTGGCCAGTATGCCAATTGTTCCAGCACTGATCAGTGTGCTGTAGTCCGGGTTGTGCCGATAGGCATCCATGGCCAGGGTGATGAAGAGTGCGGTGAGAATGAAGTCCAGCCCGTGAACGTCTTGTAGCAGTGTGCTGCCGACAACAACGCCAGTTAGCGAACCGGACATCCAGCACAGTTGCAAACCGAGCTGGGTCCAGAGGATCCAGCCATGGTCGAGCTGGCGTGGGTCGCGGGGCGCGGTCAGGGCAAAGGCTTCGTCGGTGAGTGCGAAGATGCTGTATAGCTTGGCCGCACCACGTACTTTCTGTAGCGGAAAGGACAGGCCATAGAACAGGTGGCGTGAGTTGACCAGCAGGGTGGTCATGGCGATCGTTGACAGAGGCGCCGTCACCACCAGCAGACCGACCAGCAAAAACTCCACCGAACCGGCATACACACTACCGGATAACAGGGGCGCCACCCACCAGGGCAGACCGCTGCTGCTGACCATCACGCCAAGGCCAGTTCCCAGTACAAACATGCCAAGCCAGACGGCACCTGCATCACGGATTGCACGCTTCAGAGAAAGAGTCATGGAGCTTCTAGCCGTTACGTTTAAGCTGGTCTTTCAGCTGGGTCGGCAATTGACGGATGATTAGCATATCGCGTTGTTCGTCGTACTCCACGCGGGAGCCGAGCAGATGCGCCTCGAAGCTGATGGAAATGCCTTCAGCGCGACCGGTAAAACGCTGGAATTGATTGATGGTCTTGCGGTCGGTCGGCACATAGTCGTTCAGGCCGTAGTCCAGAGCGCGGATGTGTTCGTAGAAAGCGCGCGGGTTTTCCTCGTCGAGCACTTCGGACAGTCCTTCCAGCGCGACCGGCTCTCCCTTGCGCTGCTGCTCCTTGGTATATTGCACCAATGCTTTGGTTTTCTCCTGCACGGGTTCTTCATCCAGTCCGGTGGTGTCGATGTAGTCGCTGAAGGCGCGCAACAGGGTGCGGGTATCGGCCGGGGCATCACCGTGCTCTTCGGCATGCAGTAACTCCAGGAACGCATCGGCCAGTTTTTTACCACCCTTGCCTTTGAGCAGGGAAATGTAATGGCGTGAACTGGTGTTGTTGCGCCACTCGTTCAGGTTGATGCGGCAAGCCAGTTGCAGCTGACTCAGATCCAGGTGCTGGATGTCTTCTGGCTGCAGTGCATCATTGATGCGCAGGCCGTGACGCTGTGGCAGCAGGGCGACGAGGCAGTAATCGGCCATGTTGAACTGGTACAGCATCAGGCACAGGTGCATGCTCTGGTACAGCTGATGCTCGTCGAGCAGCTTTTGCCAATGCTGTGCCAGGTGCAGTCCCAGCGCTGCGAACTCCAGCTCGCCAGCTTGCAGAGCTTTGAGCCCGGCTGGCAAAGCTTGCTCGTCGTCCACAAAACAGGCCCAGCTTTTGCCAGGCCTGGCATTGTAGTTGTCGTTGAAATCGACCAGCAGGTCTTCCAGCTCGCTGGTGATTTCCAGCGGTGTTGCAGCCGCTTGCAGCACGGCAGGGCTGTCGTCGGGCTTTTTTTCCAAGTGATGAATAACGCAATGTTGGATGGGCATGTTTAATCCGTAAACTCCGGTGTGTCATTGCGACCTGTTTTAAGTTCTTGCAGGCGGCGAATAACGTAGCGTACGTGCAGGTGCAGCTCGTACAGCTCATGTGTGTAGGATAAAGGGACCTCGACTTTGGCCAGTTCATTTTGCAGCGCGTGCAGGCGCAGGATTTCTTCGTCAAGCTGCTCCGGCAAGGTGTTACGGTTGAATTTTTTGTCGATGTCACGCAAGTATTTGTACCAGCGGTAAATACGGGCGCGAATACGCCAGCGGTACACCGGACCGGCAATCTTGAACAGCGGGAACAGTACCACCAGCAGCGGAATTACCAAAATGATATAGCGGTCGGCCAGCGAGGCAATGCGGAACGGCAGGTAGCGCTGTAGCAGCGGTGGCCCTTTGCGGTGGAAGTAGTCGGCTTCAGCCAGCATGTCAAAAGCCTGTGGATCGGCTTTGGGCCAGGCCCCGGGCTCTTCCAGCAGACCGCCATTGGCCATCACTTTCTGCGCGGTTGCCAGGATCAATGGAGCAATTGCCGGGTGAAAATCATTGTTGATTACCAGTAACGCCTGGGCGCCCAGAGTTTTCATGTCGTGGGCTGGCTGGTCGTTGGACAGGCTGAGCAGGCCACGGCTGACTTCAATGCCCTCAATAAAAGGCAGATAATGCTCGTAGGCACGGGCACGAGCAAAGGGAAACAGCCGTACCTCCGGATGGTTAGCCAATTGCCGGACCAGGTCGCTTTCGGCGCGTGCCATAAAGAAAGCACCGTCCAGTTCACCTGCCAGCAGCTGGCTGGCAGCCTTGGGTCCGGTCAGGGGCTGCCAATTGCCGCCGGGGTTATCGGTATCCACGCCGATTGCCTGCAAGAGGGGCGTAAGCAGCATACGCAAGCCGCCGCCGGGACTGCCGATGGCTATTTTGCGTGCAGTCAGGTCCTGCAGGGTGTCTGCCTGCAGGTGGCGGCGTACAAACAGCCACAGGGGTTCGTGGTAAACCGCCCCCAGACTGTGCAGTGACTGGCGCTGCCCCTCACTCAGTTCCAGCTCCTGGCCGCTTTGCAGCAGGGCGATGTTGATGCCCGAGTCTTTGTCCAGCAGACGTTGGGCGTTTTCGCGAGAGCCGCTGCTATTGACCAGCTTCAGTTCGAAGTGTTCGCGAGCCAGCTCTTCCTGCAGGCGCAGGGCAAAAGCATGGTAGCTGCCAGACTCGGCACCGGTACTCATGGTGGCAGACATGGGCGGCGGCGGAGCGACAAAGTAAAACAGAGCGGCAACCAGTGCGCCTAGTACCGGCACCAACCAGAGGTTGGCACGAATCATGATGGACAGGTCCTGGAAAAAACGACTCATGTATTTGCCATTAGGTCATGTAAAGCGGGCAGCCATTATACGCAGAGTGAAGCAGGTTGGCTTGAGAGTATTGATCCTGTGTATTTTGTGCAGCAAATCAGCCGAAAGGACATGCTGATTCTGGGCTGGCTAGCTCACTGCGAGATCAGCCATGTGCTGAGGGATACGCTCGCGCCTTTGTGCTGAAAAAGCAACCAGCGAGCCGAAAATTGGCTGGTTTTTTCCAGGAACAGCCGGGGTAGGCGAGGTGGCAGGGTATGCAGTGTGCGCGGCTTGCACTTGTCATGCTGCGCGTAGTCGCAGCATCCATGAGGAAACTGTGCTTTTAAAGAATAAAAGTTAGGCTTGGGAGGGACCGTGTATACCGCTGCAGCGATCCAACGGAGCCGGACTGTGTTTTTAGTGTTCATGCATAAGGGGGGATCATGAGCTGCATGGCATCAAAATTGTGACCGGTTATTCTCAGCCGGCGTACCGGACGGCGAGCCATATTGCCTCAAGCGTTTGTTGGTCAGCGCAGTTAACCAAGCTGTTGCCTGTTCAGACGCTTTGACAATACCTGTGGTGTTTTTCAACAGCAGGAGGCCAAGGAAGCAGCTGCTAGAAACCAGGCTTGCTTCGCGATACATTACATATATGTGAACCGCTTTGCAGTTCGTATTTTTTTGATTGATATAAAAGTATATTCTGAGATTATCTGCTATCCCACTTTATGGAATGCTGGGCATGCAGGGATCTTTTTCGCACAGTCTTTTATTATCAAAAACACTGAAGACAGATGATGTCATTTGGTTGCTTAGCAACTTTTCAGATTATTACCGCCAGCCGTTTTCTGCCGAGCTTTTGCTACAGCAGTTCACCCCGCCATTTCTTGTTTCTGACCTGATTGAAGCTTGCAAGGCGCTTGGCCTCCAGGTTGGGATTGTGCCTTGGCATAACGGCCAACTCGCTCAACCGGCCATTGCATTTCAGAGGGATGAGCCGCAACAAAATGCAGAAGAAGGCGGGCAGGTTCTCCCTGTCATCATTACAGAACTGACAGAAAGCGGTGCAAAGGGAATATCAGTCGGCGCTAATCAGACAGTAAATTTCACATTGGCAGCGCTGCAACAGGATTTTCTTGATGTATTGCTTCTGGTGCAGAAAAAAGAAGCAGGGCTTGAAGAAAGCCCCGCGGCAGATAGCGTTACTGCCGAGCCAAAGAAATTCGGTTTTTCCTGGTTTGTTCCCGAGCTGTTAAGACACAAAAAAATCTGGCGCGATGTGCTGCTGGCCAGCCTGGCCATTCAGGTTGTTGGGCTTTCCACACCCCTGTTTACCCAGGTCATTATCGATAAGGTCATTGCGCACCACTCAGAAAGCACGCTCTTGGTATTGGGGACAGCGCTTGTGGTCTTCATGCTGTTCACCAGCACCATGACCTGGCTGCGGCAATACCTTATTTTGCATACCGGCAACCGCATTGATGCCGTCCTGGGCGACAAGGTTTTGCATCATTTGCTGCGCTTGCCCGCACCGTACTTTACCCAGCGCCCTACCGGCACTCTGGTCGCCAGGTTGCATGCTGTGGAACAGCTGCGGGAATTTATTTCCGGCGCAGCCATTAGCCTGGTACTGGACTTTCCGTTCTTGCTCATCTTCCTTGCGGTCATGTTTGCCTATAGCTGGCAGCTGACGCTGATAGTCCTGGGGATTCTTTTTCTGATTGTGTTGGCCAGTTTATTTATGGTTCCCATTCTAAGGGCCAGACTGGACAAGCAATTTCTACTGGGTGCACGCAATCAGGCTTTTTTGACGGAGTATGTTGCAGGTATCGAAACGGTAAAGTCCTTGCAACTGGAGCCGAACGTCAACAAGCGTTACGGCACCTACCTCGCACAATACCTTGATGCTGGTTTTGCGACCAAACAAGTCAGTAATACCTACAGCGTGGTTGCTGGTGGTCTTGAGCAAATTATGACGTTACTGGTGCTGATTGTCGGTGCCTGGTTTGTCATGCAGAACATCGGCTTTACCGTAGGTATGCTGGTCGCCTTTCAAATGTTTGCCAGCCGCCTGAGCCAACCATTGATGCGCCTTGTAGGCTTGTGGCAAGAATTTCAGCAGGCCAGTATTTCCGTTAAACGTCTGGGCGATATTCTGGATGTGCCCCAAGAGCCTTTTGCCTTGATTCCCCGCCGCGCTTCAGTTGGCGGCGGACACGTACAGTTCAAAGATGTCAGCTTCCGTTACTCTCCGCAGCATCCATGGCTCTATCAAAAACTTAACCTGACCCTTCCTGCCCGCAGATTAACTGTAATTCGCGGGCCATCGGGCTGTGGCAAAAGCACACTGGCCAAACTGCTACAGGGGTTTTACTGGCCTGAAGAAGGGAAAATCACAATAGATGACAAGGATATCCGTTTACTGGCGGCCAATGAACTACGCAGCCACTTTGGCGTGGTACCACAAGAGACCGTGCTGTTTTCCGGCACCCTGTATGACAACCTGACCATGGCGCATCCCCATGCCAGCGAATCCGATGTCTATGCAGCCTGTCGGGCGGCTGAAATACATGAAGTGATTGAACAGCTGCCCGAAGGCTACCAAACCATCATTGGCGAGCGCGGCAGCGGCTTGTCCGGAGGTCAAAGGCAGCGCATTGCCATTGCCAGAGCCTTGTTGAAGCAACCCGGTGTATTGATATTTGATGAGGCCATATCCAATCTGGATCAACAAACAGCCGAGCAGTTTGCTCAAACCATCAATCGGCTTAAAGGCAAAGTCACCATGGTTTTTATTACTCACCAACTACCAAAAGGGTTGTTGGTGGACAGGGTAATCGAGATGGATAAATTAAATGGATAACCTGCAAACCAGAATGCCAATGATGAACGGCTCCGGCAATGTGCGGGATTTGCAGCAGGTTGCGTGATGGGATGTTTATGAAAAGAAAACAAACAGATCCAAAAGATTCGATTTTTTATCGGGAAGAGCGCCGTCTTGGCAGGCCACTATATTTTTATGAAAAAGTTAAAGTTATTTTATTTTGGCTTTTGGTTATTGGTCTGCTGTGGTGGGGTGCGGTGGTTTTAGACAGCCTTGTACTTGCACAATACTATGATGAAGTATTCGAAAAAGAGTATACGAATATATACTCATATAAAGCACTATCAGCCGGCAGGTCTTTGCCAGCACTTATGTTTACTGATGGCTCTAAAGATTTATTTTCAGCGAAGTGCAGAAGCATGACGGAGTCGCTTTGTAGAGGGTTGGTTTCGTTTTCCAAAAAAAACAAACTGAAATTTTTAGGGTTGTTGTCTCTGGTCTTAAGTCTAAAAAAGAAAATCTTGCATCTGGTCGTTTATATATGGCAGTAATAAAAGAAATAGAGCTGCTTGATTCAAGTGGAAAAAGGGTGGTTTTGTTAAATAGAGAGTTTGGGCATGAGCTTTCTGATGCGGTGAAACCACCTTATGAAAGATATTTTTATTTCGTATGGTCTTATATTGTTGGTCTGTTTGTTTATATTGTTTTAAAAATTGTTCAAGTTTATAAATCAAGAGGGAATCAAAATGAGTAAATCAGCAACAGTTTCTCTGGTATTGGGTCATGCTGGAGGCAAAATTGGAGCCTATGATGGAATGATCAATGCTACCGTTGAAGCACGTGGTCAGGATGGAGACCCTATATCAGCAACGGTCAATGCGGTGGGTAGTGGGGTTACCATGTTTCCCGGTAAATATCCGGGTCCAATTGGTGGGCTCGTGGTTACTGTAGGGACATTGCAAAAATCAGGAATGGATGCATCCAAATTTACTGTGGGCGATATTTTAGCGTTGGGTGGTGCCGTGGCTGCTTTGTTTGGAGCGCCTGTTATTGGATTCGGATTTGCTGTCGCTGGTATAGGCTGGACTTTATATACTTTAAGCGATCCTATGCGTAACAAGACAATTTCGGAGATGTATAACTCCGCCAAAGGCTGGCAGCCACCCCGCGACCCCATCATCCTCGACCTTGACGGCAACGGTCTGCAAACGGTCGGTTTGGCCTCCAATATCTACTTCGACCACAACGGCGACGGCATTCTTAGCAAAACCGGCTGGGTCGGCGAAGGCGATGCCTTGCTGGTTTGGGACCGTAACGCCAATGGTCTGATTGATAACGGTGCTGAGCTGTTTGGCGATTTTACCCCAATGCCCGATGGCACCTTGGCACCCAATGGCTTTGCCGCCTTGGCTGCTCTGGACGCTAACGGCGACGGCATTCTCGATGCTTCTGATCCCGCTTTTGCCGAATTAAAACTCTGGATTGACAGTGACCAAAACGGCGTTACCAGTGAGGGCGAGCTGATATCTCTGGCCGATGCCGGTATTGCCTCGCTCAATTTGGGCAGCACTCTGAAAAATCAGAAACAAAGCAACGGCAATACCCTGGCCCGTGAAGGCAGCTTCACCCGCACCGACGGCACAGAAAGCGCCATGGGTGAGTTTCACTTGGCCATTGATACCTTTGACACCCAGTTTGCCGAACAGATTGAAGTGCCCGAAGAGCTGCGCGGTCTGCCAATGATGAACGGCTCCGGCAATGTGCGGGATTTGCAACAGGCTGCCACCCAATCCAGCAGCTTGCAAAGCTTGCTTGGCCAGCTCGAAAACTCCACGGATCGCTTTGAACAGCAAAGAAACTGGAGTCTATGCGCATGAGCACAGTAAATAAAAGCTCTCAAAATGAGCCGTTAGAAAAAACGGGAAGGCGCTGGGTTGTTGGTGCAAATGCAGCTTTTTTTATACTCACATCTATTTATTTTTTTGTTGCTTTTTTGATTGTTTTTTTTGAGTTTAATGGAGCGGATGATTACTTGTTTTTAGGCCATGTTCGCGACAGTATTCCTTCTATTGTTTCGACTGCAAGTCTGAGCAGTCTGCAAAAGCCGGCGGAAACTGTTTTGGTTTTCGCGTGGGCGTGGGGGGTGGTAGGTTTTTTGTTAATTATAATGTTTACTAAATTCTCGAGTGTGATAAGTAGAGTTGATATTAAAGAGTTGGTGAAGAAAAGTGGTACTATCACATCTGTTTGGATTTTTAGATTGTTTCTTTTGGTTTTTCCGTCTTGTGGATTATATGTTTTTTATATTAAAGCGCCTGAGAATTCTGGAAAGGTAGAGAGTATTAGTTACAATCTTTTAACTTCTTCTAGTTATGGAGTGGTGCCACATGGTGCGTTTGTTTCTTTTTCTATTTGTATATCCCTCTTGGCAATATGTGTTCTTATTTTTGATTTCCTTAAATTGATGAAAAAAGGTGACTGATATGAATAATAACGTAACTTATAAGGAATACTCTGACTATGTGTCCGAGGCCACGGCAGATGGCAATACTTTTTTATCGCAAACATTAGGCGAAATTCAAAAGGGAGCCATAGCGGAATCACAGCGCCTGGGTGTTACTGCGGATGCGTTGGCAAGGGACTACCAGCGATTCAGCGACAAGGCAGCT
>Ga0209075_1001690_pt1 | contig 20506 bp, 14 predicted proteins | sample Stecom2011_FD_187523 | JGI IMG/M metagenome (GOLD analysis project Ga0209075, IMG submission 187523) | Agricultural soil microbial communities from Utah to study Nitrogen management - Steer compost 2011 (SPAdes) (version 2) | ecosystem: Environmental > Terrestrial > Soil > Agricultural land...
GTCAAAACGTACACCACTTTGCCCGACTGGATTAATGCCAAGTGATTTTTCCGGTGCAGCAAAGTCGATAATGCGACGGGTTGATGGCCCATAAGCCACCGACCAGGGTGCAGTGCCGTAACCGCTGGATAAATTATTAGGTATCTCATGTCCGCCGGGCGCGGCAAAGCTGCCAATGTTCAGCAGGCTGTCGAGCGGTGATTGCTGGCCGAGCGGGTGTTTGTGGGTCAGTGTATGCGCTTTACCCCAAAACCAGTCGTTGGGATCCGAGCCCAAAGTGGTACGTAAATGCATCAACGTGGCTTGCCAAGCTTGCGCTACGACTTGCTGGCGCGTCTGCTGCTCACCATTGCGATGATCGTTCCACCATGCCGATTCTGCATCTGTCGCTAATAAGGGCAGGGCGCTGTCGATAATGCGGGTGCGTAGTAAGTTGCTGAACACTGTTTCGCCCAGTTCATCGAGCATCGAAGCTTTGAGCAATTGGTAGCTGAACTCAGTAAACAGAGTCGGCAAATAGCTGTCGATTGGATAATTGCCCTGCCATGTGCTGAGTTGCTTAATCAGCTTCTTCTCTTCATTGCCGCGAGCAATCGCATTTAAGTCGGCTAATAAAGGCTTGAGTAAGCGTTGCGCGTAACTAGTACGCTCGCCTAATTGCACAGCTTGGCTGTTTTGTGTATCCCATTTAATGTCAGCTTGGCTCAATTGTTCGATCAACTGCGCGCCACGATCGGCTAAATTATAGTAGCCCGGTAAAGGTACTTGCTTGGGTGATGCAGGTAGAAAGTTAGCCGAGACAATGAAGCCGCGCGCGGGGTTTTCTTCTTGCGGATTATCTTTGAAAGGATAGAAGCCATATTTTTTACTGGCAGTTGATTGGCTGTCGAGAATAAATGAGGGCTCTGCGCTTTTATCGCGAATCGGCATTTTAGCCGCCGCCCACCAGGCAATATCACCTTGTGTATTGGCCCATACCACGTTGAGTCCGGGCGCATGAATTTGACTGGCCGCGTGGCGTGCTTTGTCTAACGTATTGGCACGATTCAGTTCATAGAAGGCATCTAGAATCGGGTTTTCTGTTTCTAAAAAAGCCCACCACATGGCAACCGGTGTATCACTGGTTTGACCTTTAATAATGTCATTGATGATGGGGCCATGACTTGAGTTACGCAGAATCAATTGCTCTGGCTCTTGATCTTTAACCACAATCCACTGAGTTTGGCTCGTGAGAGCTTGCCATTGGCCATTTTCCCAGACCTGCTGTGGGTCCTCGGGATTGGTTTTTAAGGCAATTAAATCCAAGTCATCATTTTGGAACATGGTGACTGACCAGCCAAACTCTTGGTTGTGTCCCAGTAACGCAAAGGGATTGAGCGCTTGAAAATGGCCGTACAATTCAAAATCTGGAGCTTGTAAGTGGGCTTCGTACCACACTGCAGGAACAGAGAATGTAATGTGTGGATCACCGGCTAACAGAGGCTTACCACTGGCGGTTTTTGCGCCGTTCATTACCCAAGCATTACTGCCTTCAAATTGTGGCAGGCCCACATCTAATAAAGCTTCTTGGCTGAGCTGCGCTACAGCATTTAGATGACTCCAGTCGCTATTGCTCAGTACTGGTTGCGCAGCTGTTGGTATAGCGCCGGCGCTAGGGGTGGTGAGATCAAAAATCTTTAAATAGTCATCACCCAGTTCTTGGCGAATATAGCTGAGGGTCGGCTCGGTACGAAAAGCTGCAGCAAAGCTATAGGCCAAATAGCCAGCAATGCTCATGGTGTCTTCCATAGTAAAAGGGCGTGGAGTGATGCCCAGCAGATCAAACTCCAAAGGCTTCGCGCCCTTTTCTTGGTATTGGTTAATTCCGTCTAAGTAAGCCAGTAACGCTTGTGCTGGTGCACTGCTCTGATCGACTTTCTGTGCATATTTTTGTGCGTGCTCATGTAAACGCAACGTGCGAAATAAGCGATCAAGCTTAATGGTCTTTGCACCGAGTATTTCTGATAGCTCACCACGGGCTAAACGACGCATGATTTCCATCTGGAATAGGCGGTCTTGTGCGTGCACATAGCCTAAGGCACGGTAGGCATCCAGTTGGTTTTGTGCCTGAATATGCGGCACACCACGCTCGTCATAGCGCACGTCAACGGCAGCAGTCAGTGCTGTGAGTTGTAGATTGCCAGAACGTTGTGGAAGTTTATCTTGGATGTACCAGGTCGTAGCTAAAGCACCGCAACCGAGCAATACGATGCAAAAAACAAAAAAGCGTTTCATGATTATTAAGCCTGCGTCAAAGCGTAAATTTATGGTGTGTTAGCCTATTTAGCGAGGGCTAAGGTTGCCATAGATCGTGAGATAACGACACGTGTTAATGCGGTTTTTTCGAGCTTTTCAAACGTTTGACTTAATTTCTCAAGCGTAATAGATGCTGCACATTGGCGCTGGTCTGTGCCGCAAACGCTGTGCTGGATAGGCCGTAGATATCGGCCAGATACTGACAGATACTTGGCAGTTGTTCAGGACTGTTACGTTGTCCAGCCAGCCACTCGGGAGGCATATCGGGACTGTCGGTTTCTAAAGCAATGCTTGCAATTGGTAGGCGCTTTAATACTGATTGTAAGCGTGTCGCCCGTGGCCAAGTTGCCGCGCCGCCAAAACCGAGCAGAAAGCCTAATTTGATATATTCCAGAGCTTCTTCATAACTGCCAGAAAAGGCGTGGATAATACCTGCGCGTGGTAATTTAGCTTTTTTTAAGATCGCAGTAACCTGTGCGTTGGCACGTCGCGAGTGAATAATAACCGGCAAGTTAAACTCAGCAGCGATGGCGACTTGCTGTTCAAATAAATGGATTTGTTGCTTAGGGTCGAGTTCTTGCAACAGAAAATCCAAACCGATTTCACCAACTGCGCAGAGCTTGGGATGATCTCGATACAGACTGAGTTGCTCGACCAGAGCTGGAATATCGCTGTCTTGATGTTCAGCGAGAAAATACGGATGCAGCCCAAAAGCGCCATACAAACCATCGTGGTTACTAACAGTGTCCCACAGGCGCGACCAGTGCTGACGGGTAACACCGACCACAATCATTTTCTCTACGCCCAGTGTTTGGCAGTGAGCAATTACCGCGGCGCGGTCTTGGTCAAAGGCGGGGAAATCGAGATGGCAGTGGCTATCAATCAGACGCATCGGCAGCTCCAACAAAAAAGCGCAGGCTTAACCTGCGCTTTTAGGATGACATAGCCGCTGGTGAATGTCGCCAGCGGCACTTGCTTAGTGGTGTTCGCGGGTGGCTAAAAACTTAATGTCCGGCCAGCGCTCTTCCATCAAGCTTAAGTTGACGCGCGTTGGTGCCAAGTAAGTTAGATGACCGCCACCATCAATCGACAGGTTGTCGTGGGCTTTGTCTTTAAACTCTTGCAGCTTTTTCTTATCGTCGCACTCAATCCAGCGTGCTGACCAGACGTTAATCGCTTCGTAAATGCACTCCACTTTGTATTCTTCTTTCAGGCGACTGGCCACTACATCAAACTGCAGTACACCAATGGCACCGAGAATAATGTCGTTGTTGCGCTCGGGGAAGAATACTTGTGTAGCACCTTCTTCGGCCAGTTCTTGCAGACCTTGGCGCAGTTGCTTAGCGCGTAATGGGTCAGCCAAACGGACACGACGGAACAGTTCCGGGGCAAAGTGTGGAATGCCAGTAAAGGATAAATCTTCGCCGTCAGTGAAGGTGTCACCAATTTGAATGGTGCCGTGGTTATGCAGACCAATAATATCACCAGCATAAGCTTCTTCGAGGCGCTCACGCTCGCTGGAGAAGAAGGTCAGCGCATCAGTAATGCGAACATCTTTTTTGGTGCGCGCATGACGCATTTTCATGCCTTGCTCATATTTGCCTGAGCACACTCGCATAAAGGCAATTCGATCGCGGTGGCGCGGGTCCATATTGGCTTGAATTTTAAATACAAAGCCGCTGAAAGTTGGTTCGCTAGGCAATATTTCGCGCTCATTGGCCATACGCGGCTGTGGCGCTGGCGCCCAGTTCACAAAGGCATCAAGCACATGGTCAACCCCAAAGTTGCCTAACGCGGTACCAAAAAACACCGGTGTCATTTTGCCTTTAAGGAACTCGGCACGCTCAAACTCATGACAAGCGCCTTGCACCAGTTCGAGGTCTTCGACAAATTTATCGTATAGATCGCCGATGTGCGCACGGGCTTCGGCGCTGTCGAGGCCTTTAATCAGTTTTGCCTCGGTGCGTTCATGGCCATGGCCTGGGGTGTACACATAGATCACATCATCGGTGAGGTGATACACGCCTTTAAATTCACGGTAGCAGCCAATCGGCCAGGTGATCGGCGCGGCTTTCAGACCGAGTACTGCTTCAATTTCATCGAGTAACTCAATTGGGTCGCGAATATCACGGTCTAATTTATTGATGAAACTGATGATTGGCGTATCACGCATACGACAGACATTCATCAAGGCGATGGTGCGTGGTTCAACCCCTTTACCGCCGTCGATCATCATCAAAGCACTGTCGACTGCGGTGAGGGTACGGTAAGTGTCTTCGGAGAAGTCTTCGTGACCTGGGGTGTCGAGCAGGTTGACCATGTGTTTGCGATACGGGAATTGCATCACCGAGGTGGTAATCGAAATACCACGTTGCTGTTCCATAGCCATCCAGTCTGAGGTGGCATGGCGGTCAGATTTACGTGATTTAACCGTACCAGCGACAGAAATAGCCTGTCCCATCAGCAATAAGCGTTCGGTAATGGTGGTTTTACCGGCGTCCGGGTGGGCAATAATAGCGAACGTACGACGTTTCGCAACTTCGGCAGCCTGTTTGCTCATGCTGATAGCGCCTCAAAATCAAAAGATCAAAAAATAGCCGGCAATTATAGCGGAGATACTGGGCTAGGTGGAAATCGCTGCTGTATTTAAGTTGTCTATAGGTATGCGGGCTTGCTTAAAGCGGCAAGGCGATGGACTGCAGCGCACCTCGCTACTGTTGTTTTTCCCTTAACGAACCCGCCCGGGGTTCGATGCGGACCCTACGCTATACATGGCTGCGCTCGTTACGACAATAGCGAGGTGCTCTTGATTCTAGGCGTTGCCGGCAAGATGTGGATGTTTAATAGCTGCTTGTTGGGAGCGCGGGCGGCTCGCCCGCAAAAGAATTAGATAGATTGACCGAATTCATTGCTGATCCGACAATAATTTAAGCTGCTAAAAAGCAGCAGTTCGAGAGCTCTTTGATTGGGTTAGAATGGCCGTCCTCATCACGCTGCCTTTTAGCTTTGCCTTGTGCCAGTGTGAATCACTTTTTAGTACGGTTATCTATGTCTTGGTTTAATTGGTTTGAGCGGCGGGTAAATCCGTATCCAGAAGAAATGCTGGCACCAGAAAAAATAACGCTCTTTCATTTTGTTAAAGCTTGCGCTCGCGGTACGGGGCCATGGCTGCTGGTGTTAGTGTTGTTTAATGCAGGTCTTGGTGTATTTGAAGCAGTCTTGTTTCAAATGATGGGCTTGATTGTGGATTGGATGAATCAATATGGCCCAGCGCAATTGTGGGCAGAAAAAAGCACGCCGCTGCTGGCGATGCTAACGCTGATTGTGCTCAGTCCATTGTGGGTGTTGATTGCCAGTAATGTACGCTTTCAAACGCTGCAAGGCGTGCTGCCGATGCGTTTACGTTGGCAGTTTCACCAACTATTGCTCAGTCAGAGCATGCAGTTTTATCAAGACGAATTTGCTGGGCGTATTTCCGCCAAAGTGATGCAAACCGCCTTGGCGGTGCGCGACACCATTATGATTTGCGCGGAAATGCTGGTGTATGTGGTGATTTACTTTCTGACCACTGCAGTCATTTTACTCAGTTTTGATGCATGGCTACTGGTGCCCTTTGTCGCGTGGTTAGTGATTTTTGGCATGACCTTAAGAATTTTCGTGCCGCGTATGGCGCAGTTGGCCAGCACTCAAGCCGATGCGCGCTCGTTAATGACTGGGCGCATCACCGATGCCTATTCCAATATTGCTACAGTTAAATTGTTTTCCCATGGCGGCCGTGAAGCGCGCTATGCCAAGCAAGCCATGCAAGAGTTTATGGGCACTGTGCATGCGCAAATGCGCTGGGTTAGCTATTTAGAGTTGCTCAACCACAGCTTGAATATGCTGTTGGTCGGCGGCACCGCAGCCCTGAGCTTGTATCTGTGGCAGCAAGATTTAATTGGTGTGGGAGCGGTGGCAGCGGCGATTGCGATGGCGCTGCGTTTGATTGGTTTGTCGCATTGGATTATGTGGGAAGCCACCATGCTCTTTGAAAACCTTGGCACCGTGCAAGATGGCATGAACACTATCAGTACGCCGGTAAAGCTGTTGGATGCGCCTGATGCCCCTGAGCTTAAAGTCACCCAAGGTGATATCGAGTTTAAACAGCTGAGCTTTGCCTACCGTAACGGCAAACCGCTGATGAGTGATTTTAATCTGCACATTAAAGCTGGCGAGAAAATCGGTTTAGTCGGTCGCTCCGGTGCCGGGAAGTCCACGCTAGTGAATATTTTGCTGCGTTTTTATGATGTCAGCAGCGGGCAGATTTTGATTGATGGTCAAGACATTGCCAAAGTCAGTCAGCAATCCTTACGCCAGCACATTGGTATGGTCACTCAAGACACGTCATTACTGCACCGTTCAGTGCGCGAAAATATTGTCTATGGCCGTCCTGACGCTACAGAAGAAGAATTGCAGCAAGCCATTGAGCGGGCGCAAGCCATAGAGTTTATTCCCTCCTTATCTGACGCCAAAGGACGCAGCGGCTTAGATGCGCATGTCGGTGATCGCGGGGTGAAACTGTCCGGTGGCCAGCGTCAGCGTATTGCTATTGCCAGAGTGATGCTCAAAGATGCGCCGATTTTGCTTCTTGATGAAGCCACCAGCGCCTTGGATTCTGAAGTGGAGATGGCGATTCAAGAAAGCCTATATGACTTAATGGCAGGCAAAACCGTCATCGCGATTGCTCATCGTTTATCCACCATTGCCGCTATGGATCGTTTGGTAGTGATGGATCAAGGTCAAATCGTAGAAGTGGGCAGCCATCAAGAGTTGTTGGCGAAAAACGGTTTGTATGCGCGCTTATGGAATCGCCAGTCTGGTGGTTTTTTGGGTGGTGAATAACAGGACGCTGAAGCGGGTTTCTAGAGCGTAGCTCACTGGTTTAAGGACGTGCGGGATGAATGTTGCGGTGTTGTTGGCCTATGTTTTAGCGATTGTGCTGTTGATCGGCACGCCCGGGCCCATTGTGGCCTTGGTGATTAATGCAGCCTCGCGGCACGGCTTTAAATATGCTTTGATCACCGTGCTCGGTAGCAATCTAGCGTCATTGGTTTTACTGGCCTGCGCCGCGCTGATTATTTCTGGGGTGATTGCTCTGGATGCGCATAGCCTGCAATGGATCAGCTTGCTTGGCTGTGGCTTTATTGCTTGGATGGCGTTGCACGGTTTGCGTGCTGAGTTAGCTCAACAGCATCCAGTAAAGTCTGCGCCGTTGATGCCAGTGAAAGGTCGCTCGGGATTCTTTAATGGTTTTTTCCTCGGCGTATCGAATCCGAAGGACATCGTCTTTTTTGTGGCTTTTTTCCCGCAATTTATTAGCGTCACTGCAGATATTAAGCTGAGCTTGGTGGTGTTGACGTTGGTTTGGATGGTTGCGGATTTTGTCATCTTGCTGAGTTATGCACTGCTGATGCGCGGTAATTTCTTTCAGCGACATCAACGCACAATATCGCTGCTCTCGTCAGCGTTTCTATTGTTGATAGCGATTCTGGGCGCAGCGTATACGCTGCTTGGTTGGTAGGTCTTAAATCTAGCTGCGGTGCTTTGTGGCTGTAGCATGATAAGAAAATAAACCCCCACAGAGTTGATTTAGCATAGCGGCTGGCTGACTTCGTTTAGCACTTGTACTCACTAGCTGATTGCCTTGTTGGTCACTGCTGTAATTTGCAGTCACCAACCAGGCAATACTTACTACTATTTTAGTTCAGCGCAGTCGGTTTGTTCATTGCCTCTGCCATGCCGTTGATATCAGCACCTTTGAGGCCGATTTCTGACAGCAAGGAATCTAGGATTGGTGCTTGTGCTCGATATCTAAGCGCACTGCTTACCACTTGGTCAGCTAGCGAACCGCTGTTAGCGGGCTCTGCTGCCGTACCTGTGCTGTTACCGTCTGCAGCGCCATTTTGTCCCAAACCATTGACGTGCAAAATCTTGATGTCACTGATCTGCTCCATTGGCTTAACGCTTTGTGCAATGATTTCTGGTAGGTGCTGAATCAGCGCCATGCGCACCTGCATCGCGATCTGCTCAGGAGAGAGCATATTAGCCGCATCGTTAATGGCTTTTTTACCTTCTGCTTCAACTTTATAGCTGCGCTCTTTGGCATCCGCCAGTAGCACTTCTGCATCGGCCTGTCCCTGGGCACTTAAGCGCTGTTTATCGGCTTGACCTTGTGCGTTAACCCGCACCGCTTCAGCTTGGTCTTCGGCCGCTTTCTTCTCTGACTCGGCATTGACCACCAGTTTGATTGCTTCTTTTTCAGCCATTTGCCGCGCCATAATCAGCTCGACTTGTTTGGCACGCTCGGCTTGTTCAGTTTGACGTACGGTAATTACCGCTTCTTCTTGCTGTACCGCTAAAGCTCTTGCTTTATCGGCTTCAGCTTTAGCCTCAGACTCTGCACGCGACTTTTCTGCGATGGCGATGGATTTGTCCTGAGAGGCCAGTTCGACGGCTTTTTGTCGGCTAATTTCAGCTTCTTCTACAGCGCGCTGTTTAGCAATTTCCATTTCGCGAACAGTGCGTTCTTTTTGAATGGTTTCGGTGTCAATATCTCGATCTGAAAGGATTCGCTTTAAGTCGACCTCACGTTGTGCAGCAATTTGCGCTTCTTCTGCAGAGCGCTTTTTCTCGGCCTGTTCACTGGCGATTTCTGCCATTTGTGACGCGCGACGGATAGACACCTCGCGCTCTTGTTCTAAACGCGCATATTCTTCTTCACGCAAAATATTCAGTTTGCTACGTTCAGCTTCTAAGTTTTTTGTTTTGATGGCTAAGTCAGTTTCTTGCTCAATATCGTTGCGAATTTTACGACGTGATTCAATGGCTTGGGTGAGTTTGGTGAGACCTTCAGCATCGAAAGCATTTTGTGGATTAAAATGCTCAAATGCTGTTTGATCTAAGCCTGTTAGGGAAACAGATTCCAACTCTAAGCCGTTTTTTAATAGATCTTCAGATACCACATGCTGCACTTTTTGCACGAAATCGACGCGCTTCTCATGCAGCTCTTCCATTGCCATTTCTGCAGCGACAGAGCGTAAAGCATCAACAAACTTACCTTCCACCAGCTCTTTAAGCTCGTGTGGATTCATGGTTTTTAAACCCAGAGTTTGCGCGGCATTAGCGATAGATTCTGTGGTGGGTTTAACGCGAACATAAAACTCTGCGGTGACGTCAGCGCGCATACGATCGCGGGTGATCAATGCCTGCTCATTAGCGCGGCGCACCTCAAGACGTAAGGTGTTCATGTTTACTGGGATGATTTCATGCAACACCGGTAGAACAATGGCACCACCATTCATAATGACTTTTTCGCCATTAAATCCGGTGCGCACAAATGATACTTCTTTAGAGGCGCGTTTATAGAGTCTGGCTAGGATTAAACCTAGGGCCAACAAAGTGATAAGCACCGAGCCGGCAATGATTGTGATATTGATTAAGTTGCTGCTGAGCATGTTTAAAATCCTAGTCCGTTTAGATATATAGGTTGTGTTTTTATTCGGTTAAGTGAGGGTTGGAGTTGCGTATGCCGCGATAAATGGCGCCTTCACGTGAGAGTACTAAAACAGCAGTGCCTTGCTCGAATACATGGCTAGCATCATCAGGCTCAAGTTGAATGTAATGGCTGTAGCCATGCTGATCCTTGACCCGAGCTTCTGCCGGGTATCCATAGGCTGCGGTGCCTAAGGTGATTGTCGCGATGCGCCCGATTAAGCTTTCTGAGCTGACCGCGGTGGTTTCATCTTTGGGCATGAGCCATTGCAGCAGTCCGCCACAGGCGCGCACGAGCGGCAAACTCAAGAGCATGATCAATGGCGCAGCAATCCAGCCCGGTGCTAACCATCCGCTCAGCTCATGCAAGATGTTTTGTACGATCAGACCAAGTAAGCCAAAGCACAGCAGAAACACCATCAATAGCATCAGCAATGGCACTTGACCGACCCGCAACCAGCCAAGAAAGCGGCTCAAAGCCGATTGCGCATCCAGTTGTGCAACTTCTGCATGAGGTGAAAAATCAGTTTCAGGCAGCACACTTTCGAGAAGGTTTGATATACCAAGACCGAACAGCATGCCTACGCCTTCTAGTAGTGCAATCATCAGCATTAACAGTAATGCCGCACTAAAAGCGATATTTTCACTGGCCAGTATCATCGCAAGCATTAGCTTTGCTCTGCTTTAAGAGCAGCTAAACGTTCGGCAATTCTGTTGTGACGGGCGAGTTCGTCCAGTTCGGCAAGTTTGCTGGCGCTGGTCAGCGACACATCGCGCCCGGCAATACCTGTGGCTTTTTCAAGCACACGGTCAAAGCTTGCACCTGCACGGTTGGCTTTATCGGCTGCGCTATCGCCTTGCTTGCTGGCAACACTGGTGGCACTTACAGATGCTGCACGTGTTTGTAGAAAGGCGTTTAATTCAGACTTCATTTCGCGCTTTTTCGCTTGTAGCGCTTGAATAAAACCTTCCAGTTCTTTTTCTCTAGCAGTAGCGTTGGCAATGCTGAGTTCGAGCACAGGCATCCGCGCTTCAATGTCGATTTGTTCGGCGATGCCAGCTTCGGCTAAATCATCGCGGCTATTGGCTACGGCGATATGCAGTTGCTCAGCTAAAACTTCATAGCGATTGTTTTCTTCAATCAGTTTTTTGCTAGCTAAATGCTTCTGCGCTATTTGCTGGCCCAACTCAGCTTGTGTATCAGCGATTGCTGAGTCGACTTCACGAATAGCTTGCTCCATAACCAGTTCTGGTGATGCATTTTCAACAGCATCAACTAATGCATTGACGCTGCCACTCATCAGTCGAGCAACTCGACTCGTTATGCTTTCATTCATGCTTCTTCTCCATGTGATTTTGTTTGTACTCATGCAACAGTGTCGCTAAATCGAATGCGGTTTTTTGTTTTGTGTGTGATGTGTGCTGACTGGTGATTGCTAAAGGCAGCAGTAACGCATTGAGATAAAAAATTTTATCAAGCATGTCTGCATCGGCTGCTTGCAGTTCTTGTGTACTTAAGTTGGCGCTGCGTGCCGTTAAGGTTTGCAGGCTAGCAAACAGGTCAGGCAACGTATCAAGTACACGTAAAGTTGCATCAGGCAGGTAATTCAGAGATTGCTGGCGTACCAGTAGTTGATGCTTCATTTTGCCAAACAGCTCTTGGGCTTGACTGAGATTTTGCGCATAGTCCTCACAACTACTTTGTTGGCGTCGAGTTTCTGCAAGCAGTCCTCGTAGTTTCTCGGAGGGTGTACGCGCACCGTCAAACTCTAGCGTGCTAATAAACTCGGCATCTTCAACACTAATGCGGGCACTAAAAGGTATGGTCTTGCCACTCACATGACTCTCCAGAGTTATTTAGCGATGGTTGGCGTCATTGTATTCAAATGAATACATAAGTAAATAAGCAGAATGTGATGGGCTTAGCGTTCTCCGGGTTTGGTGGTTTTGTAGCGACTTTAGCCGCTTAAAGTGGCGTGTCTGCGTGGATATACAAAACTGAATAGGTCGGGTCGTCAGTTATTTTTTGATTTTTTTATCGCTGATTAAATAAATATTTAAAATGCTTATAGCGAATTGATCTTAAAATACTCTTTTTAAGGTTGCTATCGATGAGTCATAGCCCTAAAGTGCGCGGCTAGAACGCTCATGCTGAAACGATCCATCCGGCTCAAGTACTGACGACGAGAGGTTGATAGCGCTTAACGCTATAAATCCTCGGCGACATGCCTTGGGAAGTAGGCGAACCAAAGTGGGGAAACGGATTCAGCGTTCAGATTTAATCCCTTATTTTCTTGATTTTGCCATGACCCGGAGAGGAGTCCCCCTATGTCCATTAAAGTGGAAGATTACTTCGCGCCTGATACATTTAAAAAAATGAAGGCGTTTGCTGACCAGCATGAAACTCCATTTGTAGTGATTGATACCGCAACCATCGCACGCGCTTACGATGAAATTGCTGAGAATTTTCCTTTCGCGAAAATTTATTACGCAGTGAAAGCCAATCCAGCGGTCGAAATTACTGAGTTGCTGAAAAACAAAGGTTCTAACTTTGATATTGCCTCGATCTATGAGCTCGATAAGGTGATGTCGTGTGGTGTGAAGCCTGAGCAAATCAGCTTTGGTAACACCATTAAAAAAGCCCGTGATATTCGCTATTTCTATGAGAAAGGTGTGCGCATGTTTGCCACTGACTCAGAAGCGGATTTACGCAATATCGCCAAAGCCGCTCCTGGCTCTAAAGTCTATGTGCGTATTCTGACTGAAGGCTCAGGCTCAGCGGATTGGCCGTTGTCGCGTAAGTTTGGCTGCCAAACCGATATGGCCATGGATCTGCTGGTGTTATCCCGTGAGCTGGGCTTAATTCCTTACGGCGTATCCTTTCATGTAGGTTCACAGCAGCGTGAAATTGGATCTTGGGATGCAGCGATTGGTAAAGTGAAAATCATTTTTGAGCGCCTGCTCAATGAAGATGGTATTCGCTTGCAAATGATCAATATGGGCGGCGGTTTTCCAGCTAACTATTTAAACAAAACCAATACCTTGCAAGCCTACGCTGAAGAAATCACGCGCTTCTTAAAAGAAGACTTCGGTGATGATTTACCAGAGATTATTCTTGAGCCAGGTCGTTCGTTGATTGCTAACGCCGGTATTTTGGTCAGTGAAGTGGTGCTGGTTTCACGTAAATCGCGTACCGCGGTTGAGCGTTGGGTATTTACTGATGTAGGTAAGTTCTCAGGCTTGATTGAAACCATGGACGAGTCGATTAAGTTCCCGATCTGGACTGAAAAGCAGGGCGAGCTGGAAGATGTGGTGATTGCCGGCCCTACCTGTGACAGCGCCGATATTATGTACGAGAACTACAAATACGGCTTGCCGTTGAACTTAGCCAGTGAAGATCGGCTCTATTGGTTATCAACAGGTGCTTACACCACCAGCTACAGTGCGGTTGAATTCAATGGTTTTCCGCCGTTGAAATCCTATTACTTGTAAGAGCTACGGTTGATATAACAAAAGTGAGTTGATATATATCAATAAAACAATAGCAATGATAATCGTTATCATTTAGGATTCCTCCTCCCATAAAGAGGAGGATTTCCCTTGCCTGCATCAATCGTTTCTTCAAAAAAACAACCGCGTTCTTTGTTGGTGACGGCTGTTGGTATTGCGCTTGCTTCCGCCAGCCATATCTCAGTTGCCCAAGAATCCACATCGGCAGTTGAGCTGGATTCACAAACTGTCGTCGGTGAAACACCTGCTTATCGCAGCACGCATTCGGTTTCGGTGAAAAACACTGCACCGCTTTTTGATACGCCACAAACCATTCAGGTTATTCCTGCTGAAGTGATTAAAGAGCAGCAAGCACTGAGCTTGCGCCAAGTCCTGAGCAACGTCTCAGGTATCACCTTCAATGCCGGTGAGGGGGGTGGTGGTTCAGGTGACAGCATCAATATTCGTGGCTTTAGCGCCAATGCCAATATGCAAATTGATGGCCTACGCGACAGTACACAAACCAATCGCACTGACACCTTTAATATTGAAGCCGTTGAGGTAATTAAAGGCCCTAACTCAGTATTTGGTGGCAGCGGTACTACCGGTGGTAGCATCAACCAAGCCAGTAAAGCGCCTAAGCAGCGTAATTTTGCTGAACTCGGAGCATCCTTAGGTACCGATGGTTATCACCGCATGACTCTGGATGCCAATCAGCGCTTAGAAGGCGTGGGCACTGGCAGTGCGTTTCGTTTAAATTTAATGGCACACGAAAATGATGTGCCAGGCCGTGATGACATTGACCGTAAACGTTGGGGCATTGCGCCATCGGTGTTGTTTGGTCTGAGTGACGCCACGCGCTTAACGCTGAGCTATTTCCATCAGGTCGACGACAACTTGCCCGACTACGGTGTGCCAGCGCGCGACGGTAAAAAGCTGTCTGGTGTCAGTCGTGATGATTATTTTGGTTTTCGCAACTTTGATAAAGAAGAAATCACTAGCGACGCTTTCACGGTTAAATTTGAGCACGATATCAGCGATACACTGCAAGTGCAGAACTTAACCCGCTACAGCCGGATTGATCGCGATACCGTGATTTCTGCTGCGCATGTCAATGTGACTGGCTTACCGCCAGGCCGTTATAAACCAGCCGGCCCACAAGGTTATGGTCGCGATGTCGAGTCACAAATGTGGATCAATCAGCTGAGTTTGATTGGTGAGAATAAATTATTAGGCATGCAGCACAGTTGGGTGGCCGGTGGCGAAATCTCCCGCGAAACCTACGAGCGCGAAGCTTACAACCACGCCTTTGATTTTACTGGCATTGATTATGACTTATACAATCCTTCAGGCTATTACGCTGGTCCCGCGCAGCGCACCTCTTTGGATAACACCGAGACTCATCTGACCAATAAAGCTGTGTATGCCTTTGATACCATTAGCTTAACGCCACAATGGGATATCAATTTGGGCTTACGCTATGACTGGCTCAATGGCGACTATGAAAAAACTACAGTTAATACTGGAAAATATGAGAAGTATCGCACTGAAGACAAAAAACTCAGTGGCCGTGCCGGTTTAGTTTACAAGCCTGCGGATAATGGTCGAATTTATGTGGCCTATGGTACTTCTTTTAACCCATCTGCTGAGTTTTTAACGTCGATGGGTTCAGGTGTTAGTAATGCAACGGCTGATTTGTCCTCAGAGAAAAACCGCACACTCGAGCTGGGGACCAAGTGGACCTTCTTCAACAGCGCTTTAGAGTTGGACGGTGCGATTTTCCGTGTGGAAAAAACCAATGCGCGTGAACAGCTCGCTGATGGCTCTTATCGTCTTGCTGGTGAGCAGCGCGTGCAAGGTGTGGAGTTAGCTGCCACGGGTAAAGTGACTGACGACTGGAAGGTCTATGCTAACTACACCTATTTAAGCAGTGAAACCACCAAGTCCAATGATGCGAAGAAAAAAGGCCAAGCCTTAGCCAATACACCGCCGCACTCATTCAACTTGTGGACCACCTACGATTTACCACAAGGCTGGCAAGTGGGTTATGGTAGCCGTTATGTCAGTCAGCGTAATGTCACTTCGGCGGATAGCGCCAAACTAGCTGAGTACTGGGTGCACAATGCTTTGGTCGCTTATCAAGTCAATGACCAACTCAATGTGCAGCTCAATATGAATAACATCTTCGATAAAGACTATGTTGAACGTGTACGCCAAAACGCAGGGGCTGATTCACGTTCATCAGCTGTTGAGTTTGGTGATGGGCGTAATGTGATTTTATCCACTACGTATAAGTTCTAAGCTAACTCGCCCTCTAGGCTTTGCGCGTAGAGGGCGTTTTGAGATGAAAATTATGATGCTACATATCCCTAATGTACTAACCGCGCAGCAGGTGCAAGACTGTCGCCAGTTATTGGCACAAGCCAGTTGGCAGGACGGTAACGTCACCGCGGGCTTTCAGTCGGCAATGGCAAAAAACAATTTACAGCTCGCGCAAGACTCCGCTATTGCGATCAATATTGGTGCACTGATTGTGCAGGCGCTGCAGAGTAATCCATTATTTATCTCAGCAGCTTTACCTGAGACGATTTTTCCACCGCTATTTAACTGTTATCAAGCAGGCCAAGGTTTTGGTATTCATGTCGATAACGCCATTCGCACTGATCCCCGCACTGGGCAAAAAGTGCGTACAGATTTATCGGCGACTTTGTTTTTTAGCGAGCCGGATGAATACGATGGCGGTGAACTGGTGGTGGAAGACACCTATGGCGCGCACAGCGTTAAGTTGCCAGCGGGCGATATGATTCTCTATCCATCAAGCAGTTTGCATCAGGTACTACCCATTACGCGCGGGCAACGAGTCTGCTCATTTTTTTGGCTGCAAAGTATGATTAGAGAAGATGCGCAGCGTAGCTTGTTATTTGATTTGGACACCAGTATCCAAGAGATTAATCAAGCGCTCGGTGCAGGTCATGGGACCAGTGTGCAATTAACCGGTGTCTATCATAATTTGCTCAGACGCTGGGCGCGTTAAACCGTTCAGTTCAATACAGATCGGTACGATAGCGTCCTTGTTGCTGTAAGTTCTGCATCTGTTCTGTGCCGAGCAACTGCGTCAGTGTTTGCAGTACACCTCGGCCCATCCCTTGCAAGCGGCCGCAGACATAAATCGTTGCACCTTGTTCAATCCAGCTGATTAAACGCTGTTGCTGTTCAACGAGACAATCTTGTACATAGCGTGGTGTATTTGTATCGCGGGAAAACGCGTAATCGAGGTAAGTGAGGTGCTGACGGCGTTGCCATTGCTGTAATTCTTCAGGCAGCAGTCGATCAGTACGCGGGCAACGCTCACCTAAAATGAGCCAGTTTTGGCTTAACTTTGGTCGTTCGGCAAGGTGTGCTCTTAAGCCAGCTAAACCGCTGCCAGCGCCAATAAAAATCGCCGGTTTGTCTTGCGCTGTAGCGTGAAAGTTAGGTTTAGTGCAGCGACTAAAAACAATACTGTCGTTAATGTTAAGTGCTGTACAGAGCCAGCCCGAGCATTGCCCCGGCGTTTGTTTGGCATCGTAGTTAAGACGCACAATCAGTTCTAAATAGCCACTGGCTGCGCTCGATGCAATGGAGTATTCACGGGTGCTAAACGCTGGATTATTGAAGGGATGAACCCGCACAGTATCGCCAGCTTGCCAGTCACAGTACGCGGTTTGAAAACGCAGTTTATAAAGACCTGGGCTGTTGCTGTACGGATTGAGATGCTGGCGCTCGAGCAGAGTGGCATGAAACCAAGAGGGTTGGTATTGGCTCGCTGCAATAGCGTCGATGGCAAAGTGTGCAGCCATACACTGCTGCCAGTGTGCCAGCTGCTCTGCTTGCATATTGTCCACTGTCATCAAGGGTAAGCTGAGTGTGGCACCCTGTGCGATTAAGCGGGCTTGCAGTTGCTCAGCAAACTTACAAAATTCAGGGTAACGGCGATCACCCAACCCCAGTACATGAATCTTTAAATGCTGAAGACTGCACTCGACGGTTAGTTTTTTTAAAAAAAAGCGTGCATGTTCAGGCGCTTCACCCTCGCCGAAGGTGCTGACGATAAAAATGATTTCTGTGCTTTTTTGTAGCAGGCTGCTACTGAGCTGTTCTAGCGCTAAACAGCCTGCAGGTTTGCCCGCTTGGCTGAGTTGTTGCTGCAGTTGCTGAGCAAGCTGCTGGGCGTTACCACTTTGGCTGGCCCAGACAATGAGCCGATCTCCTGTCGCGTGAGAAATGCTGCGTTGCTTGGCGCGATAACCACGCCAAGACCCAATGCAGCATGCGCAATAACTCAGTAGCACGCCAGCAGCAATGAGCTGGCGGCTACTGTCAGCAACGATCTCAAACATGCCTGCTTACGGCGCTAACACTTCAAGTGTAGCGGTGTAGCTGGCGCGTTTTTGGCTTGCCGGCGATGCAGGGTTTTTGATCGGCTGGCTGCTGATCGCTTCGAGCCAATACATACCAGCCTGTGGCCAAGTGATGGAAACTGCGCCATCTTTGTCGGTCGTCAGCTGCATGTCATTGAGTTCATCGCGATAGCGAATCCCTGCAGCAATCACCGTGACTTTTAAATCCGCCGCGGGTTTACCATCGAGCAGGAAAGTAAATTTTGCTGCTTCACCGGCAAAGAGGTCATTGGGGTGGGTGTTTGCCACCAGCTCTAAGCCGTTGTTAGTCGGTTGCAGCACGTGCTCAGAGGGTTGCCCTGAAGTGACAAAAACTTCCATGCGGCTGGACGTTTCAGTGACTTGTAGCTGTTCTGCGTCTTTGGGCACGTGTTTGGCAAAATCTGCTGCTTGGCCTGACCAGCGCTTCATTTCGCCATTTTCTTTATAACGGGCAAGTAAACCATGGTTGGCAATTGCCAGTTTCCAAGTGCCTTTCTGATTTAGCTGAACGTCGAAGGTGCTGCGATAGCGGCCAGTATTGCCAAATTGCGGCTGCGCTAAGCTGCCGTCTGGGCGAAAAATCTGCAGTTGTGCACGTGGGCGTGCAGGAGCTTTAGCCGCGGGGTTTTGTCCAGGCATTACCAAGGGTTCACCGACGCCCTCAATTTGTAGCGGAAAGTGCTCAAAATAGAAAATATCATTGGATACCGCGGCATCCACGGTAATCCAAGGCTCTTCGCCGGAGAGTACCGTGGCGGAAGGCAGCATCCAGGCACGGTGAGCGTTAGCGCTCAGTGGTAAACATAAGGCTAACGCCAGTGCGGTCCATTTAAACATAGGTTTCATACTGTGGGTTCCTTAAGGATTGACGGTGAGGGTGATACGACCAAGCTCGGAGCTACCTTGTGCGCGAGCGACTTGCGTTTGCTGTGCTGGCCAGCTAAAGGGGATACGCAGAATTTCACGACCGCCAACTTCGCGAGCGGCCTCAACCAGCAGCTCATAGTTGCCCGCTTTGAGTGGCTTTAAAGCAGCGCTGTCACGGCTAAAATTGACTGTGTGTGTGCCCACGGCACGGGTGGCAGCGCTGACACCATCAACGGGCAACTCAAGGCTGCGACCGCTGCGCCGCCACCATTGGCGCATATCTTTGAGCCATTTTTCTCCCTCGTTGTTTTTCATTTTCAGGTCATACCAAACATTTAAGTCGGTAATATGCTGATTGTCTTGTTCAATCCACAGCGCAACGTAAGGGCGGTGATATTCCGCAACATCGAGGCGAGGTATTTCGATCTCAATCTGTAAGTCCGCAGCGCTAACCGACAGACTGGTTGCTAAAGCGCACACAGCAAGAGCGTGTTTAAGCATGGAGCGATCCTTCTTTAATGAATAAATAACAGCATGATCAGTAGTGGGATTACCACGCCAGCCAAGGTGACCGGCCAAGTGCTTGGGCGCATTTTGGTTTGTCGCGTTAATAGCCACAGACCGGTGAAGCTAAACACCACGCAAATACCAGCAAAAATATCAATAAACCAAGCCCATGCTTCGCCGGTGTTACGGCCTTTATGGAGGTCGTTTAAATAAGCGATCCAGCCGCGATCGGTGCTTTCATAGAGAAAATCACCAGTGTCCAAATCAAGACTGAACCAACCATCTCCGCCAGGGCGCGGTAAGGCCAGATACAGCTCATCAGCCGACCATTCCACAAGGCTTGGATTGATTGAGCGCTGCAGTTGTTGCTCAATCCATTGCTGTGTCGATGGGGGTATGTGTTGTTGTGTTGCGGCGAGTTGCAGTTCTGCGAGTAATGGCTTTGGTAAGGCGCTGTCGAGGGTAACGATGTGCGCTTTAGCACTAATTTGGCTGGCGTGATTGAGGGTGATGCCGGTGACGGCAAACAGCAGCATACCCGCTAAGCACAGTGCTGAGCTGATCCAGTGCCATTGTCGAAGTGTGCCGAGCCAAACAGGAGAAGGCATAAGAAGACCTGATACAAACACCACTGGCACATCTTGCATGCCAGTGATGTTTAAACGAGTGGAAAGTTAGAACGCGTAGGTGGCTGACATCCATAGGCGACGGCCTTCTTCAATGGTGCCTGAAGAGCCTGAAGTGGAGTGCGTGTAGTCTGTGCCGTAAGCGATACCGTTAGCGACGCCAGCATTGCTGTAGGTGGCGTAACTTTTGCCTTTAACAAAGTCTTTATTGAGCAGGTTGTAGATGGTGGCGTTGAGAGTCAATTCTTCAGTGGCTTGATATGAACCGCCTAAGTGGAACAAGGTATAAGCTTGCATGTTCTTGCCAAGATTTTGATAAATAGACTGGCTGGTGGAGTAACTGCCATTGGCGTTGGCAAGGTTGGCGTATTTTGAGGTGAAACGTGCGCGTTCGCCGCGGTATTCACTTTTCAGCCACAAATTAAGCTTGTCTGTGGTGGCCCAATTTAAGCTGGCGTTAGCCAAGTGCTTCGGTGTATTGGTTAAAGGTTCGCCCTTATCTGTGCCGCTTTTCTGCTCGCTGTCAGTAAAGGTGTAGTTGGCGTTGATGCTCCAAGCATCAGCGAATTGCCAGCGACCTGCCAGTTCAAAACCTTGGGTAATGGCTTCATCAACGTTAATTTTTTGAGAGCACTCGCCGCCCGTATTACCGGCGCAGAGTGGATCGATAATGGGATTGCCGGTGGCGATTTTATCTTTAAATTTGTTATGGAAAATTGTGGCGTTGGCATTAAAACCGGTAAGGTTATCAAAATATACGCCAAACTCAGT
>Ga0209075_1001691_pt1 | contig 20505 bp, 16 predicted proteins | sample Stecom2011_FD_187523 | JGI IMG/M metagenome (GOLD analysis project Ga0209075, IMG submission 187523) | Agricultural soil microbial communities from Utah to study Nitrogen management - Steer compost 2011 (SPAdes) (version 2) | ecosystem: Environmental > Terrestrial > Soil > Agricultural land...
TTACTGATGAAATGCAACGTCCACAGGGTATTTTTACTTTGCGTGATTTGCGCCGAGTGATTGCTAACGCGAATGCAGATTTACGCCAGCCTATCAGTGAGTTGATGACGCTTAACCCATTCCATCTACCACCGCAGGCCTCTGCCTTTGATGCAGCCTTGGCGATGACTGAACGGCATATTGCCCATGTGTGTCTGGTGCAGGACGGGCGCTTAGTCGGAGTGATCTCAGAGCGTGATCTGTTCTCTTTGCAGCGCGTTGATCTGGTGCATTTAGCCCGAGCGGTACGCCATGCGGCATCGATCGATAAATTAGTGCAGCTGCGCGATGAAATTCGCTCGTTAGTGGATCGCATGATTGCCCATGGCGCTAACTCTGAGCAGGTGACACGCTTAATTACTTTGCTCAACGATCATATGGTCTCACGCGTGATTGAGTTATGCATTGAACAGCATGGTCATCCGGGTGTTGATTTCACTTGGTTGGTATTTGGCAGTGAAGGGCGTAAAGAACAAACGCTGTATACGGATCAAGATAACGGTATTTTATTTGAGGCTGATAGCCAAGAAGAAGCCAACGCAATACGGCAAAAACTGCTGCCGCTGGCACGCGAAATTAACTTGGCGTTGGATGACTGCGGCTTCATGTTGTGTAAAGGCAATATCATGGCCGGCAATGCCGAGCTGTGTTTATCACGCCAAGAGTGGTCGCGACGTTTTAGTCAAATTGTCCGCGAAGCAACGCCAACCAATCTTCTTTATTCGACAATATTTTTTGACTTGCGAGCCATTTGGGGGCCGTTAGAGGGTTGCCAGGCTTTGCGTCGTGAAATGCTGTCGATGATTCGTGGTAATGACATGTTCCAGCGCATGATGGCACAAAATGCTCTGCAGTATAAACCGCCTCTGGGTGGGTTGTTTCGCAACTTTGCTTTGGACAAAAAAGGCTTAGAAAAAGACACTCTTGATCTAAAAACTAAAGGTTTAACACCTTTTGTTGATGGTATACGTGTGTTGGCGCTGGCCCATGGTGTTGAGAGCAGCAACACCTCAGAACGTATCCGTCAACTGGTCAGTAAAGGTGTGATTGAGCGCTTAGATGGCGATGCCTATGCTGAGGCGTATCACTTTATTCAATTGATCCGTATGCAGCAGCATCAGCAGCAAGCACAGAATGAATTAGCTTACAGTAATCGGATTTACCCTGATGAGCTCAATCATTTAGACCGCCGTATTTTGCGTGAGTCATTTCGTCAAGCGCAGCGTTTGCAAGCCAGTTTGACCTTTAGGTATCAGTTGTGAGGTTTATCAACTTGTTTCGTAAAAGCCCAGAGCTGAGAGCTTCTGATGCTTTACGTTTAGCTGCACTAACGCCGCCAGCAGCGCTGAGCGAGCAGCCCCTGGGCGAGCAGCGCTTTGTTGTAGTGGATTTAGAAACCAGTGGTTTGAATACCCTTAAAGATAAGATTCTATCAATCGGTGCAGTGACCATTGAGCATTCAGCGATTGCTTTAGGTCAGCAGTTCAGTTGTACGCTGCGTCGGGTGAATCATGCGGTCAGTGAAAGTGTGTTGATTCACCAAATCCCGCCGAGTGAAGTGGCTGCGGGGATGCGTGCAGAAAAAGCGCTGTTGAATTTTATGGAGTACGTGGGCAGTAGTCCGCTTTTAGCTTTTCATGCAACCTTTGATCAGCGCATGCTGATGCGTGAAATGAACGATGCCTTCGCCTATCACTTGCGCCACCCATTTTATGATGTGGCTGAGATCGCCCAGCTGCTGTGCCCTGAGCACAATATGCGCAACCCTGGTTTAGATGATTGGGTGAGTTTCTTTGGTTTGCAGGTTTTACAGCGCCACAATGCCAGTGCTGATGCCATGGTCACCGCAGAGCTGATGCTGATTTTACTCAAGCGTGCCGAGCGGCAAGGTATCCTAAGTTTACAGGCATTAGATATCAGTCTGCAGAACTGGCGGCGTCGGCAACAAAACGTTTTATAAGGGTATGTTTGAGCCGCTTAAATAATGCTTATTGTAGAGTTTTTAGCAAACAGCGCAGCGAGTTATTAGGCAGCTCGCAGCGCTGTCGCCGCAGTTACTGGGCGCTGGCTAAATAATCCGCCATGTACTCATCAAAGCTGCAGTTGTCTTGTTGCTCTATCGCTTGCTGCGCTTGGTGTGATTGTTCGGCGAGCGCTTGATAATGAGCAATCAGCTCAGCGTCTAGCGGTGGCGTGCTCAAGGTTTGCGCATGTTGCAGGCTTTGCTTTAAGGCAAACTGACTGAAGCTGCACTGTTGCTCGCGCATACTGGCTAAAACTTGGGCTGAAGGTGTTAAATCAGGGTTGTTTAATTTTTCAACCTGTCTGTTTAATGCTTCTACGTGTTCTGTAGTCGCGTAGCTGTCATCGAGTAACTTGGCGCAGGCCTGCATCTGCGTCAGTAGCTCTTCACCCCAAGCTTTCATCGATACCGACTCACCGCCACGCTGCAGCTGTAAATTAGGTTTACGGCCTTGCTTGACCACTGCCAAAAAGTTATCGGTGGCCGCTGGGCACTCCGTATCACCCAGTAGCGGGCTGTCTTGCAGTGCGCAGAATAGTAAGAACGTATCCAAAAAGCGCGCTTGCGGTAAATCAATGCCCAACGGTAAGAAGGGGTTGATATCAATGCAGCGCGCTTCAACATATTGGATGCCACGTGCAATTAACGCATCGACCGGACGTTCGCCGTCTTGAGTGATGCGTTTAGGACGCATGGTTGAGTAGTATTCGTTTTCGATCTGCAAAATATTGGTATTAATTTGCAGCCACTCGCCATCTTTCTTACTGCCGATTTTTTCATAATCAGGATAAGGCGTACTGACGGCGCGACGTAAGCTATCGGTGTAGCTGCTGAGGTCGTTGTAGCAAGGGGTTAAGCCGGCCTGTGCATTGCTTTGGTAGCCGAGGTCACTCATGCGCAAGCTGGTGGCGTAGGGCAGATACAGCGTGTCTTCATCAAAGCTTTCTAGTTGATGATTGCGGCCACGTAAAAAGCTGATGTCCAGCGCCGGTGATGCACCAAATAAATACATCAACAACCAGCTGTAACGACGGAAGTTGCGAATTAAACCAATGTAGCGCGCCGACTGATACTCTTTTTCCGAGCGCGTATCGCCTTCTGCTGCGCGCAACAAGGTCCAAATCGAGTCCGGCAAGGAAAAGTTATAGTGAATGCCCGCAATGCACTGCATAGTTTTGCCATAACGCACGGCTAAACCTTTGCGATACACATGCTTTAATTGACCAACATTGGAGCTGCCGTACTGACCAATAGGGATCAGCTCTTCTTTGGGCAGATGACCTGGCATCGAAGGGCTCCACAGCACTTCTTGCTCTAATTGGCTGATGGTAAAACGATGGATTTCTTCCAGCTGCGCCAAGGTCTGTGCGGAATCAGGCAGTGCGTCAGTAATAAACTCGAGCAAGGCTTCAGAGTAGTCAGTGGTGATGCTGCTGTGGGTTAAGGCAGAGCCTAAAGCCTTGGGGTGTGGCGTCAATGCTAAGCGGCCATTGCGCTCAACACGCAAGCTTTCGCGCTCAATACCATGTAGGCAGTGCTTGAGCTGCGCTAAAGCTTCGGGCTGGCTAAGCAGCGCCAGACGACGAGAATATGTATCGCTCAAGGGGAATTCCTCAATAGGGCATCGTGGCAATATGGGGGTGCTGATTGCCGAGTGCAAGGGTACGGGGCGACTTTTAGTCGTTATGTACCCTAGGCGGATTAAAATGACGGATAGTCATTGCTTACTTTTTCTTAATTTTGCCCGCATTAGCAAATAGCGCGGCCATCGCGCTGTTGCTCGGTGCAGGCTTGTCTTGTGGTGTATGACGTTCACTACGCGGCTGATTACGTGCCGGTTGCGAGCGTGCTGCCGGCGCTGGTTTTTCACCTGGTGTGTCACTCATACGCATCGATAAAGCAATGCGCGCGCGCGGGATATCGACTTCCATGACCTTTACTTTAACAATGTCACCGGCTTTCACCACTTGATAAGGGTCTTTAACAAAACTCTCTGAAAGTGCAGAAATATGCACTAAACCATCTTGATGCACGCCAATATCAACAAAGGCACCAAAGTTGGTGACGTTGGTGATGACACCTTCTAAAACCATGCCAAGGGTTAAGTCTTTTAAACTTTCTACGCCGTCTTGAAAACTGGCGGTTTTAAACTCAGGACGTGGGTCACGTGCGGGTTTATCGAGTTCTTGCAAAATATCGCTGACGGTCGGTAAACCATAGGTTTCATCGGTAAATTTCTTGGGGTCCAGCTGCTTTAAAAATGCGGAATCGCCGATCAGTGAGCGAATGTCGCGCCCAGTATCTTGGGCAATGCGGGTTACCAGAGGGTACGTCTCTGGGTGTACAGCAGATGCGTCGAGCGGGTTTTTACCGTTCATTACCCGTAAGAAGCCTGCGGCCAGTTCAAAGGTTTTTTCACCCAGACGCGGCACTTTTTTCAGCGCTGCACGGCTGATAAAAGCACCGTGCTCATCACGGAAAGCAACGATGTTCTTAGCCAGTGTTGCGTTCAAACCAGAAATGCGTGCGAGCAGCGCATAAGACGCCGTATTCACGTCGACACCCACTGCGTTCACACAGTCTTCCACCACAGCGTCCAGTGAGCGTGCTAATTGAGTTTGCGACACGTCATGTTGGTATTGACCCACACCAATGGCTTTCGGGTCGATTTTAACCAGTTCGGCTAGTGGGTCTTGCAAGCGTCGCGCAATTGACACAGCGCCACGCAGCGATACATCTAAATCGGGGAATTCGAGGGCGGCTAATTCTGATGCTGAATACACCGAAGCGCCGGCCTCACTGACCATAACTTTGCTCATGTGCAGCTCAGGTAATAGTTTAACCAATTCAATAGCAAGACGATCGGACTCGCGACTGCCGGTGCCATTACCGATGGCAATTAATTGTACGTGGTGTTTTTTACATAACGCTGCCAATGTGGCGATGGTTTCATTCCACTTGTTATGCGGGACGTGCGGATAGACTGTGGCGGTTTCTAAAACTTTACCTGTGGCATCCACTACTGCGATTTTGCAGCCCGTACGCAAACCTGGGTCAAGGCCTAGGGTGCAGCGAGGCCCCGCTGGCGCTGCTAATAACAAATCATGCAGGTTGCGGGCGAAGACGTTAATCGCTTCAGTTTCTGCGGATTCACGTAGTTGGCCGAACAGGTCGGTTTCTAAATGGCTCGATAGTTTTACTCGCCAGGTCCAGCGCACCACTTCAGCAAGCCATTTGTCGGCAGGGCGGTCTTGGTTTTTAATCGCAAATTGCTCAGCAATGATCACCTCACAAGGATGCATGCTGCCGGGAGTGTCATCACCCATGCTCAAGTTAGCGGTTAAAAAACCTTCGTTACGACCGCGGAAGATTGCTAGCGCGCGGTGTGAAGGCACACTTTTAAAGGGTTCATCATGCTCAAAGTAATCGCTGAACTTCGCGCCCTCTTGTTCTTTACCTGCGATTAAACGAGCGCGTAATAAAGCATGTTGCTGCAGCATCGTACGTAGACGTTCGAGTAAGGCTGCGTCTTCAGCAAAACGCTCCATTAAAATATATTTAGCGCCTTCCAGTACGGCCTTTTCATCAGCAAAACCTTTTTCTGCATCAATAAAGCGCGCGGCTTCAAGCTGTGGGTCGTAGCTGGGCTGGTTAAACAGTAAGTCAGCCAACTCACCGAGGCCTGCTTCTAAAGCAATCTGACCTTTGGTGCGGCGTTTTTGTTTATAGGGTAGATACAGGTCTTCTAAGCGCGTTTTGGTGTCAGCTTGTTGAATGGCGTGCTGCAATTCTGCGGTGAGTTTTCCTTGCTCTTCAATTGAGGCCAAAATTGAGGCGCGACGGTCATCCAGTTCGCGCAGGTAACGCAGGCGCTCTTCTAAGTGACGCAGTTGCGTATCATCTAAACTGCCGGTGACTTCTTTACGGTAGCGTGCGATAAAGGGCACAGTTGCACCTTCATCAAGCAAAGCAATGGTGGCGATCACTTGTTGTGGGCGAACACCTAATTCTGTGGCGATACGAGTACTTATGCTATCCATCAGGCTACCTAAGTCAGTCAAAAAAGCAGGATAGGCCTGCATCAAAAGGGTAATTATAGGGGAAATCAGTCAGCAAACCAGCATTGCCTCCCATCAGGAAAAATTTGCTAACAATGCCTTGCCCCCAAGTACGCGATGATTACGGCATACTAGGGCCATCAATCTTAACTAAATAGGTAGATACCGCATGAGCGTCACTGAAGGTGAAAAAATCCTCATTGTCGATGACGATGAACGCTTACGCCGCTTACTTGAGCGCTTTCTGACCGAGCAAGGTTACCGCGTGCGGGGTGTTGAAAACGCTGAACAGATGGATCGTGTGCTCGCCCGCGAACTGTTTAATTTAGTGGTGCTCGACTTAATGATGCCCGGTGAAGATGGTTTGTCGGTGTGCAGTCGATTGCGTGCCAGCAACAATCAAGTGCCGATTATTATGCTCACAGCCAAGGGTGATGAGGCCAGTCGGATTCAGGGCTTAGAATTGGGTGCTGATGATTATCTCGCCAAGCCGTTTAATCCGCGTGAATTGTTAGCCCGGATCAAAGCCGTTTTGCGTCGCCAAAACACCAGCGTGCCTGGCGCGCCCGGTAGTGAAGATGCCAGTGTCAGCTTTGGTGATTACAGTTTGTCGTTAGCCACGCGCGAGCTGAGCAAAGGCGATCAGGTGCACATGCTGACCACGGGTGAGTTCGCTGTATTGAAAGCTCTGGTTGAACACGCTCGTGAGCCATTAACCCGCGACAAGCTGATGAATCTTGCCCGTGGTCGTGAGTGGGATGCTTTAGAGCGCTCAATTGATGTGCAGGTTTCCCGTCTGCGCCGAATGATCGAGCCTGATCCTTCTAAACCGCGCTACATTCAAACTGTTTGGGGTGTGGGTTACGTGTTTGTGCCCGATGGTAATAAATGAAGACATCGTTATTGTACCCGCAGAGCTTTTTTGCCCGCACCTTGTGGATGGTGTTGTTGGCTGTGTTGTTTTCTAAAGCGCTGACCCTGATTTATTTGATGCTCAATGAAGATGTGCTGGTTGATCGCCAGTACAGCCATGGCGCAGCCCTAACGTTACGAGCCTACTGGGCTTCACCTGCCAGTGAGCGTGCGGCCATCGCTAAGGCTGCTGGTTTGCAACTGGTAGCAGAAGATGATGTGCCAGTTGGTGAGCAGCACTGGCCGTACAGCGATATTTTTAGTGAGCAAATGCGCGCAGAGTTAGGCGAAGACACGCAGGTGCGCATTCGTGCGCAAACGCCACCGTCATTATGGGTGAATGCGCCGAGCCTAGGGCCTGGCTGGATTCGTGTGCCTTTGTATCCGCATCCGCTACGCGGTCAGCGCGTGTGGAACTTGGTCGCTTGGTTTTTAGGCATCGGTTTATTATCAACTGCGGCAGCGTGGATTTTTGTCCGCCAACTCAGCGCACCACTGAAACGTCTAGTGATCGCTGCACGTCTGTTTGGCCAAGGGCGTAGCGTGCGTTTACCGGTTGATGTGGATACCGCCAGTGAAATGGCTGAGGTGTATCGCGCTTTTAATCAGATGACTGATGATGTTGAGCAAGCCGGTCGCGAGCGCGAGCTCATGCTGGCTGGGGTTTCCCATGACTTACGGACACCGCTGACACGGTTGCGCTTATCCCTGGAGTTGCTCGACAGTGACAATGACCTGACCAACGATATGGTGCGTGACATTGAAGACATGAATGCCATTTTGGATCAGTTTTTAGCCTTTATCCGTGATGGTCGTGATGAGCCGATGGAAGCCTGTGATCTGAATGAATTGATCAGTTCAGTGGTTGCGCCTTATATCCAGCAAGGTCGGCCGATTCGCTTGTGTTTAGAAGAAATGCCCTCATTAGAGTTACGTCGTGTCTCAATCAAGCGCATGTTAGTTAATTTGCTAGAAAATGCTCTGCGTTATGGCGAACAGGGTATTGAAGTTGCCGCTTCGGTCGTTCGCGATGAGCACTCCGCGCATGTGGCTATTAGTGTATTGGATCGTGGTCCTGGGCTTGATCCTGAGGATTTACAACGCATTTTTAATCCCTTCTACCGTGGTGATCAGGCACGTGGCGGGCAGGGTGCAGGTCTTGGCTTGGCGATTGTGCAACGTATTGCCGCGCAACATGGCGGTAAGGTTGAACTGCAGAATCGAGCCGGTGGTGGTTTAGATGCGACTGTGTGTTTACCGATTGCTGTGCATGAGCTGCACTGATGCAGCGTTGTTGTGGAGAGGTAATAGCCGTCAATGAGTGATAATCAGCAAGAAAAAGTACGTTTAGATAAGTGGTTGTGGGCAGCACGTTTTTATAAAACCCGTGCGCTGGCGAAAGAGGCAATTGAAGGTGGCAAAGTGCATTGCCGTGGCGAGCGCTGTAAACCATCGAAAGAACCAAAAGTGGGCGATGAGTTGGTGCTTCGCGCCGGCTACGATGAACGTACCGTGGTGATCGAGCAGCTCAGTGCAGTGCGGCGTGGCGCGCCACAAGCACAGCTTCTTTATCGTGAGACAGACGAGAGTATTAGCGCTCGTGAAAAAGCGGCTGAACTGCGTAAAGCTGGCGCATTAGGCATTCAAACCGATGGCCGGCCGACGAAAAAGCAGCGTCGCCAGATTCATCGTTTCAAAGATCAGTAATGCGCTAGAGATCCATACGAGCGCATCTAAGTCAGTTAATTTTCTAAGTGCGGTTTATACTAGGCCGCTATCTTATTGGTGAGTGTTGTATGGCAGATTTTGATTTTACTCAGCGGTTTATTTTTGACAATACCGATGTGCGCGGCGAGTTGGCGAGCTTAGAAGAAAGCTATGCTCACGTGTTAGCTAAGCATGCTTACCCAGAGCCGGTTGCGGCTTTATTGGGTGAGTTGATGGCGGCTGCGGCCCTGTTGGTTAATACGCTGAAGTTTGATGGTTTATTAGTGCTACAAGCACGTTCAAGTGGTGCTGTGCCTTTGCTGATGGTTGAGTGCTCCAGTGATCGCGAATTACGCGCGATTGCTCGCTATGAAGAAGAGCAGATTCATAGTGGCGCAACCTTGCAAGAGCTGATGCCAGAAGGTGTGCTGGCGCTGACTGTTGATCCGCGCGAAGGGCAGCGTTATCAGGGCTTAGTCGCTTTAGATGGTGCAACGTTAGCTGAATGCTTTAGCAATTATTTTGTCAATTCGGCGCAATTGCCAACGCGTTTTTGGTTGTACGCTGACGGTCAGCGCGCGCGCGGGATGCTGTTACAGCAATTACCCGCTGATCGCCTACCAGATGCAGAAGAGCGTGAAGCCAGTTGGCAGCATGTGATTGCCTTGGCGGCAACTTTGAGTGCTGAAGAACTGCTGGGTTTGGACAATGAAACCATTTTGCACCGCCTTTATCATGAGGAAGAGGTGCGCCTGTTTCCAAGCAGTGATTTGAAGTTTCAATGCAGTTGCACGCGTGAGCGCTCAGAGCAGGCCTTGATTAGTTTAGGTCTGGCTGATTTGCAGTTGTTGCTAGCTGAGAAAGCAGGCACTATCGAGATTGATTGTCAGTTCTGCAATCAACGCTATTTATTTAATGAAGCCGATATCGCGCAAATGTTCGCAGCGCAAGACGCTGCTGATGCATCGAGCACAGTGCATTAATTGCATAACTCTGGCATAATCGCGGGCACTTTTTCCGTTGTAGTGCATCTGCTAAGACGCTACAAACTTTTTAGAGGACTCGGCTCGGGCCGTTGGGGATCTCATGACGCAAGCAAACACCGCTGTGTATACCGATATTAGTGCCGCTCAATTGATTGAAGAAGCGGTTCGCCGTGGCGAAGGCAAACTGGCTGTAAATGGTTCATTGGTTGTTGAAACAGGCCACCGTACCGGCCGTTCGCCGGCTGACCGTTTTATCGTACAAGAGCCGAGCACTGATGCTCAAATCGCTTGGGGCCCGATTAATCGCCCGATTGCACCAGCGATTTTTGATGCCTTGTGGACTCGCGTTGAAGCTTACGTGGCAGAGCGTGAAAGCTTTGTTTCACATGTGCATGTGGGTTCTGATCCTGCGCATTACTTGCCAGTTAAAATGACCACCACAACGGCATGGCACAACCTGTTCGGTCGTTGTTTGTTTATTACTCCAGAGGCGTTCAATGCCGGTGGTAAAGAACAATGGCAGATTATCAATGCACCTTTCTTTGAGTGTGTACCTGAGCGTGACGGTACCAACTCCGATGGTTGCGTGATGATTAACTTCGCTGCAAAAAAAGTGTTACTGGCAGGTATGCAGTACGCTGGCGAAATGAAAAAAGCTATGTTTTCAGTACAAAACTTCCTGTTGCCTGCGCATGACGTCTTACCGATGCACTGCGCCGCCAACGTCGGTGAAGACGGTGACACCACGCTATTCTTTGGCTTGTCTGGTACCGGTAAAACCACTTTATCAGCCGATGAAAGCCGTTACTTGATTGGTGACGACGAGCATGGTTGGGGTGTGGGCACTGTGTTCAACATCGAAGGCGGTTGCTATGCAAAATGCATCGACTTGTCTGAGAAAAATGAGCCGGTGATCTGGAAAGCCATTAAGTTTGGTGCCGTATTAGAAAACGTGGTGCTTGATGAGCAGCGTGTACCGGATTACACCGATGACAGCTTAACGCAAAACAGCCGCGCCGCTTATCCGCTAGAAAACGTTGAAAAACGTGTGCTTGCTAACCGTGCTGGCGAACCAAATGCAGTGATCTTCCTGACCTGCGATCTGACTGGTGTATTACCGCCAGTGTCAATCTTGAATAACGAACAAGCGGCTTACCACTTCTTGTCCGGTTACACCGCTTTAGTGGGTTCGACCGAAATGGGTTCAGGCTCAGGTATTAAATCAACCTTCTCAACGTGCTTTGGCGCACCATTCTTCCCGCGCCCAGCCGGTGAGTACGCTGATCTGCTGATCAAACGCATCCAGGGTTTCGGCTCTAAAGTGTACTTGGTGAATACCGGCTGGACTGGCGGTGGTTACGGTGTCGGCCAGCGTTTCAATATCCCAACCACCCGTGCTGTGATTGCGGCGATTCAAGGTGGAACGCTAGTGGGTGCAGAAACTGAGCACTTGCCAGTGATTAACTTGGATGTACCAAAGTCTGTACCGGGCGTTGACAGCAACTTACTCAACCCACGTAATACTTGGGCTGATAAAGCGGCTTACGATGCAGCTGCGAAAGAGTTAGCGGCTAAGTTTGTCGAGAACTTCAAGAAATTTGAAGTGTCTGAAGCGATTAAAAATGCTGGGCCGCAAATTTAATTTGTCGCAAGGCTATATGCTGTAAATAAAAAACCGCTCTTTATGGGCGGTTTTTTATGCCGTTTGCCAGGTCTTTGTTTTACTGGGAAGACTTGAATCTGGGCGTTGCTGTCAGTCGATGTTACTCATGCCAAGCGCGATTATGCTTCTCCAGCAAACTATGCGCTTGCTCTGGGCCATTAGAGCCCGCTGGATAAGGTCTAGGGCGTTGATAGTGTTGCTGCCAGCCTTTTAGGATGGGGTCGACCCATTGCCAAGCGGCTTCTACTTCATCGCGGCGCATAAACAGTGTTGAGTCATTTTCGATGACATCGAGCAGTAACCGCTCGTAGGCTTCCCAGCGGCGGTTATCTTGAAAAGCCTGGGCGAGATTGATTTCCAACTCAACAGGCTGTAAATGCATGCCTTTGCCTGGGGTTTTGGCCATTAATTCAATGCTAATGCGTTCTTCGGGTTGCAAACGAATCAGTAAATGATTGGCCTGACTGTCGCTGAATAAGCTGTGCGGTACAGGTTTAAACTGAATAACAATCTCGGAGGTTTTTTTCGCTAGGCGTTTACCCGTGCGTAAATAGAAGGGCACACCAGCCCAGCGCCAGTTATCAATCTCAACTTCAAGGGCAACAAAGGTTTCGGTGTCGCTATCATTATCCACGTCTTTTTCAAAATAGTAGGCTGGCGCAGTATGACCGCCAACGCTTCCGGCTGTGTATTGCCCGCGCACCGTTTTATCCTGCACATCCATACTGGTGATGGGTCTTAGCGCTTGCAGGATTTTTACTTTTTCATTGCGCACCGAGTCAGCATCAAAGCGTACTGGGGCTTCCATCGCGACTAAGCACAGTAATTGCAGTAAGTGATTTTGCAGCATGTCACGCATCGCTCCAGCGTGATCGTAGTAAGCGCCGCGGTTTTCCACGCCGAGGGTTTCATTGACGCTGATTTGCACGTGATCAATATGAGCTGAGCGCCAGACGGGTTCAAATAGAGCATTGGCAAAGCGCAAAGCCATCAGGTTCTGTACGGTTTCTTTGCCTAAGTAATGATCAATGCGGAACACTTGCTCCTCACTAAAGGCTGCGCCAATGGTGCTGTTGATGGCTAAGGCAGACTCTAAGGAATGGCCGATAGGTTTCTCAATCACAATACGTGTATTAGCGCCGGCTAATCCAGTTGAAGACAAGTTAGACACGATACTTTCGAAGAGCTGCGGTGCAGTCGCTAAATAGTAGATACAGCCGCGCGATTGATGAGTGGCTAGAAATTGCGCTAAACGAGCAAAGTCAGCGGCTTGCTCGGCATTCATCGCCAAATATTCAAGACGCTGACTAAAGCTTAGCCAAGAGGCTTCGGTAAAATCTTTACGTTCAACTTGAGCGCGGCAGTGACGCTCGGCAAGATCAATGTAACGCTCGCGGGCTAACTGTTTGCGGGAGATGCCGATAATGCGCATATCCTTGGGTAAGCGATTTTCACGGTGCAGGTGATACAGTGCAGGCAGTAATTTATGCAGGGCTAAATCACCCGTACCACCAAACACTAACATGTCATACGGCATGCTCAAGGTTGCTCTCCTTGGGGAAAAACGTGCGAATAAATAGCTGTTGTAGTATAACTACAAAACCGCTACATGACTGTGGCATACGCCTAATGAGTTAACCATTGTGAACCTGTTACATCATATCGCCCAATCGCTGAGTGTGCTGCGCAAGTCAGAAGTTAAAGTCGCCAATTATGTGCTTAATGATCCTGCTGCTGTAATGCACAGCTCTATGGCTGACTTGGCCAATGAGGTGGGGGTGAGTGAGCCAACCATCGTACGTTTTTGTCGTGCGGTGGGTTGTCTAGGCTTTCAGGATCTCAAGCTCAAGCTGGCGCAAAGTTTGGCGGCAGGCGCAAGTTTTGGACAGTTTGCCATCAGTGAAAATGATGCTGTAACAGATTACGCCTTGAAGATTTTCGATACCACGCTGCATACTTTGATTGAAGTGCGAGAGCAACTTAATGTTAAAGCATTAGAGCAAGCCATCGCCGTGATGGCCAAAGCGCAGCGTGTTGAGTTCTATGGCTTTGGTGCGTCTGGCGCGGTAGCTGCTGATGCTCAACATAAATTCTTTCGTTTATTGCTTACTGCTGCTGCTTATAGCGATCCGCACATGCAAGCTATGTCGGCGGTAACTTTACAATCAACGGATGTGGCCATTTGTATTTCCCAGTCGGGTCGTTCTAAAGATTTGCTGACTACAGCCAACTTAGTCCGTGAAACGGGCGCCATTTTAATCACCTTATGCCCCAGTCATACGCCGTTAGCGGAGTTGGCGACCATTCACTTGGCGATTGATGTGCAGGAAGATACCGAGATTTACACGCCATTGACTTCACGTATTGCCCACTTGGTTGTCATTGACGTGTTAGCGATGGGGGTTGCCATGGCGCGTGGCCCCTCTTTGGTCAATCATCTGAAAAGCGTCAAGCGCAGTTTGCGCAGCTTACGTTTGTCGCCGAAGACCACCAAGTCAAGCGATGACGACTAGAGACGAACACGGCCTTTTACTTTCCAAGTGGCGTTAAAACTGGCACTATCGCAGCATTATTAAACAGCTCAGCCAATTGCCTTAAATACAGTCGTATTTGATTGCGCAGTGGTGTACAGCATTCTCAAGGTCTATCACTGCTTAGTCAGTATGCCCTGTCGTTCAAAGAGGAACCTTTATGGCTGAGGCCATTCCTGCCTTAGAAATACGTGATTTGCACAAGCGCTATGGTGATTTAGATGTTTTAAAAGGCATTTCTTTAACTGCTAATGATGGCGATGTGATCTCTATTTTGGGCTCGTCCGGTTCAGGTAAGTCAACGTTTTTACGCTGCATTAACTTGCTAGAAAACCCTCATTGTGGACAAATCTTTTTCTCCGGTGAAGAGTTGCAGCTCAAACCTGATCGACAAGGTCAGTTGGTGGCCGCTAACAGTCAGCAAATCAATCGCTTGCGCACCCAAGTCGGTTTTGTTTTTCAAAATTTTAACTTATGGCCACACATGAGCGTGCTCGATAATATTATTGAAGCGCCACGCCGTGTACTGGGTTTGAGTAAAGACGAAGCCATTGCTACGGCTGAAGCGTTGTTAGCTAAAGTCGGGATTGCCGATAAGCGTCATGTGTACCCTAATCAGTTGTCAGGTGGTCAGCAGCAACGTGCAGCGATTGCGCGAACCTTGGCTATGCAGCCGAAAGTGATACTGTTTGATGAGCCAACTTCTGCATTAGATCCAGAGATGGTACAAGAGGTGCTTGGAGTGATTCGCGCCTTGGCTGATGAAGGTCGTACCATGTTATTGGTCACGCATGAAATGAGTTTCGCCAGACAAGTGTCCAGTGAAATTGTGTTTTTGCACCAAGGTTTAGTTGAAGAGCAAGGCACACCTGAGCAGGTGTTTAACAATCCGCAATCAGAGCGGTGTAAGCAATTTATGTCCAGTCATAACCATTGAGGCGACAACTATGAAAAAATATAAAAAAATACTCTTAGTGGCAGCAGCCAGTTTGTCCTTTGCCACCGGCAGCTTTGCCGTAGAGAAATTAAAAATTGGTACTGAAGGTGCTTACCCACCGTTCAACTTGATTGACTCCAGTGGCGAAGTGGTGGGCTTTGATCTGGATATCGCTAAAGCACTGTGCGAAAAAATGAAAGTTGAGTGCAGTGTTGTTACATCAGATTGGGATGGCATTATTCCTGCGCTAAATGCGAAGAAATTTGATTTTCTAGCAGCGTCTATGTCGATCACTGAAGAGCGTCTACAAGCGGTTGATTTTACCGATCCGTACTACACCAACGGTTTGCAATTTATTGCACCGAAGAGCAGTAACTTTGAAATTGATGCGAAAAGCCTAAAAGGCAAAGTGATTGGTGCGCAGCGCGCGACTATCGCGGGTAACTGGTTGGAAGATAACTACGGTAAAGCCATTGATATCAAACTCTACGATACCAATGAAAATGCTTACCTTGATTTAGCCTCAGGCCGTTTAGATGGTGTGTTGGCGGATAAGTTTGTCAACTGGGAATGGCTGAAAAGCGAAGCCGGTGCCGACTATGAGTTCAAAGGCGAGCCTGTGTTTGATAACGATAAAATCGGTATCGCTCTGCGCAAAGGTAATGATGAATTGCGCGAGCGCTTAAACGTAGCGCTGAAAGAAATTGTTGAAGACGGTACTTATAAAACCATCAACGACAAGTACTTCCCATTTAGCGTGTATTAATTTTAAGTCTGCGCTGTAACAAGCCGCCACCTTTGTTGTGGCGGTTTTACTTTGCAACTGCCTAACAAGTATCCCTGATGAATTTTGATCTCTATGGTTTTGGTCCAGCCCTGCTTGCGGGTACTTGGATAACAATTCAACTGGCTTTGTGCTCACTGGCATTAGGCCTGTGTCTTGGTTTGGCTGGCGCTTTAGCCAAAACATCGCCCTATCGTACGCTGCGTTGGTTGGGTGATGCCTATTCCACTATGGTGCGTGGTGTTCCAGAGTTGCTGTGGGTGTTATTAATTTATTATGGCTCAGTGGGTTTTGTGCGTGAACTGGGCGAGGCGATTGGTTACCCAGAACTGGAGCTCAGTGCGTTTTCCGCAGGTGTTCTGGCATTAGGTCTGTGTTTTGGCGCTTATGCCACAGAAGTGTTCCGTGGTGCTTTATTAGCCATCCCTCGCGGTCATCGCGAAGCGGGCTTGGCATTAGGGCTCTCGCGTCCGCGTATTTTATTTCGTCTGGTTCTGCCACAGATGTGGCGTATTGCGATTCCCGGCTTGGGCAATCTGTTTATGATTTTAATGAAAGACACCGCGCTGGTGTCAGTGGTCGGTTTGGATGAAGTGATGCGTAGCGCGCAAGTTGCGGTGACCTCTTCTAAGCAGCCTTTCACCTTCTTTATGGTCGCCGCCTTTATTTATCTGGGTTTAACTGTCTTGAGTATGCTGATTCTGCACTTCTTTGAAAAACGCGCGAATCGCGGCTTTGTAAGGAGCGCAGCATGAAGTGGGACGTGATTGTTAAGTGGCTGCCAAAACTCCTAGAAGGCGCTTACTTAACCTTAGAGCTGGTAGCGATTGCTGTTTTAGTCGGTTTGCTCATTGCTATTCCCTTAGGCATGGCGCGAGCATCTAGACATTGGTACGTGCGAGCCTTGCCGTTTAGCTATATTTTCTTTTTCCGCGGCACACCACTGTTGCTGCAATTGTTTTTGGTCTATTACGGTTTGGCGCAGTTTGATGTGGTCAAACAAGGTCCATTGTGGCCGTACTTACGTGATCCTTATTGGTGCGCTCTGATTGCGATGACCATGCATACAGCAGCCTATATTGCTGAAATTATTCGCGGCGCCATTCAAGCGGTGCCACCGGGGGAGGTGGAAGCAGCGCGCTCCTTAGGTATGAGTCGTGCGCAAACCATGTGGCATATTATTTTGCCGCGAGCGGCGCGCATTGGTTTGCCAGCTTACAGTAACGAAGTGATTTTGATGCTCAAAGCCAGCTCACTGGCCAGTACCATCACTTTGCTGGAACTGACCGGAATGGCGCGTACCATTATTGCTCGTACTTATTTACCGGTGGAAATCTTCTTTGCTGCTGGTTTGTTCTACTTGGCGATGACCTTTATTTTGGTACAGGTTTTCCGTTGGTTGGAACGCAAGCTACGCGTGGATGCGCTGCAGGGAAGGTAAGTGCTAAATCCTGATGCGCCGCTACTCAGCGGCGATGCCTTGCGTGAGCGATTTTTAGCGCTAGATACTTTTCTTCTGGCGCAACAAAGTCTTTGGCGGGAAAAGCCTTTTATTCAGCAAAAGTTGAACTGGGAAGCTGAGTATCCTGAGCTTGCCGTTTGGCTGCGCGCGCGCAGTTTGGCTGATGCGGAAGCCTGTCATGCAAATCCCTATGCTTTATCTGCTCCGCAACCCTTTGCTGATTGGGCGCAGCGAGCACAACAGCTCTCAACGCTTGGGTCTTTCCCTGATACCTTGCTGAGCCAGCGTCCGCTGCGTATGCAAAGTGGCATTGCTGAGCGTAAATGGCAGCAGATAAAGGCTTTTGCCAGCGCGGTGCACAGTGGCGCTGGACAGTCGCTTGCCGCTACCAACAACTGGCTCGATTGGTGTGCTGGTAAAGGTCATCTTGGGCGTTATCTAGCCTGGCCGAATGCGCATCTTGAATGTTTAGAGTTTAATCCAGAGTTGGTTAACAGTGGCCAAGCTATCAGCCATAAATACCTTGCCCATGCGCAGCATAGATTGTGTGATGTGATGAGCGCCGAGAGTGCTGCGCCGCTGCAGCAAGCCGGTGCGGTGATTGCCTTGCATGCGTGCGGTGATTTACATACTCATCTGGTTCGGCGGGTGAGTGCGCAGCAAACAGCTGCCTTGGCTTTAGCGCCCTGTTGCTATAACCGTACGCAATCTGAGTTTTATCAGCCGCTGTCTGCGCAAGGCCAAACCTCTGCATTGCGACTGAGTCGTGATGACCTGGGTTTGCCGCTAACAGCTACCGTGACGGCTACCAATCGTGAGCGCGGTTTGCGTGATCAGTCGATGGCTTGGCGTTTAGCCTTTGATATTTTGCAGCGCGAATTACGCGGCGTTGATGAGTATTTGCCGACTCCTTCCTTATCCGCCACTTGGTTTAATAAACCTTTTGCGCAATGGTGTGCTGACTTAGCAAAATTAAAAGGTTTGCCGAGTGTGCCGGTGCAAAACTGGATCGATCTGCAGGCGCGTGGCTGGCAGCGATTAGCAGAGGTGCGCAACTTGGAGCTGCTGCGTGCGCTGTTTCGTCGACCACTAGAGTTGTGGCTGGTGCTCGATCAAGCACTCTTTCTGCATGAGCAAGGTTTTCGAGTCGAGCTGGGTGAGTTTTGCGCGAGTGAACTGACGCCCCGTAACCTTTTGTTGCTGGCTCGGCGATCCTAAAAGGCAGTTAATACGCTGCGCCTGTTGAGCTGCAGGAGGTTTCACTAAGCCTGAGTAACTGATTGAATTTGCTCGCTTTAAAAATAATTACAGAAAAGGTTTACAAGCCGTTTGTAATCTATATAATGGCCGCCATTGCCGGTATAGCTCAGTTGGTAGAGCAACTGACTTGTAATCAGTAGGTCCCGAGTTCGACTCTTGGTGCCGGCACCACATTAAAGTCTGAGTGTAGACACAAAAAAAACTTTGTGGTCTACTTTCAGCCAAGAACCTGCAGGTCTCAACGTTATGGATTGCAGTCCAAACGTTAAAAATACAGGCCTGAACCTCACGAGGTTGTACGCACCTCGATGTTTGTACAGGTAGAATAAGCGCCCTATCAGCTTGATGTCAAATTAAATGCTGATAGGGCGTTTTTCTATCTGCGTCTTTTTAAACGCTAAAACTATACATCATTTTATTAGCTTTGGCATCGTATTAAGCAAATCTCGCATATCTTCTAGGTCTGGCACCACATATTCAAGTGTGGTGCGGATATCTTTGTGACCAAAAATGGCCTTCACAAGGTGTAAGTTTTTCTCCGGTTGTCTCATGAGCTTGGTTCCCAGTGTGTGTCTGAGTCGGTGAGGCGAGGCAGGGAATTCGAGGCGAGCTGAGAGTTCTCGAAAGGCATTTGAAATATTTGAGTCCTGCATTCTCGTGTATTTGTACCTGTTTGCTCCGAACCGAGTGACGTTGAATAGCTGATCATCGGGTTTAAAGCGCATTTTTTTTGCTTTGGCCTGCAAAATGCCTAGTGCTTCTACCAGGCCATTAGGGATTGGAATGATGTTCTCGCTGTGTGCTTTCGAACCCTGGATGCTTAAAAAGATTGTTTGATCCCCAAGGTTCACATCTTTTAGGCGGATATTGAGCAGCTGATTGCGCCTCATGCCTGTGTAGTACAGCGTTTCAAATACAACGCTCCAAAACCAGGTGGGGTGGATTCTACCGCTATAACGGTTTTCGTTTTCTTCGTGTATGAGCTCAGAAAATACTTTGTGCGTTTTCGCAATTTGCTCGTCTGAAAGTGTCTTTTTTCGTTTTCCAGGTGCGCGAATCTGTAGCGTCTTGAAGTAATTCTCAGGCCAATGCATCAAGCCTTGTTCAAGTGCAAATGTGAGCACTGCCCTCAGCTGCCGGCAGTATGAGTTCCAAGATGTAGCAGAGAGTCCATTTACTCTTAACTCACGATCCCTCCATTCCAGTAAGTTATCCCGTGTCACGTGTTTAATGGAGTTCACGCCTAGTTTGCTCATGCAGCTGGTAAACTTCTGCATTGCTTGGCTGTAGGACTTCATTGTCCGAGGGCGCAAGATTTTTTCTTTGAAATAATGTTCTAAAATTAATTTATCAACCATGGGTACTTCTCGTCAGTTATTGAATTCCTGTTTCAGCGTGACGAAGGGGTTATCCTGTGGTTGGAACGTAAATATTACATCAGTTGGTATTAGATATCCGTTGAGCGTATTTCCTTTGACGCGGGGGCCGCGTACCGTGCATTGCCAAATGTTGAGATCATCTTCTCGTTTGATGTGTAATTGCAGACGCTCAAAAGACCGTTGTACCCATATCCAGTTTTTAACAGTTTTATCCGGATTGAGCTGCTGAAGTTCTGGGTGCTGGTCAGAAAAACGCTGGAAGATACCTGGTGTTACCAAGAATGCTTTGCCGTCCACGGTATGAATCTGTGCCCGAGAATCATTAATGTAAATTGAGCGCGAACTGACTGCAGCTTTGATCCAGTCAATGAATGATTGACCAAGATTTTCAGGCGTGAGCTGACTGCCAGGGATCTTGGCAGGCACTTGTTTAGGTTTAGGTGATGCTTGCACTATTGCTGCTGGTTTAGACGGTTTTTCCGAGGTTGCTGGTTTAGCTGGTTGGGTAACAGCATTAACTGGTTCAGTAGATGGTTTAATAACTGGTCCAGTTTCTTCTTGTTCCGAGTTGACTGCTTTTTCAGTGTCAGGAATTGGTGTGGTTAAATCTTCAGCAGTGTCCATGCCGAGGAGTGAAAGAATATCGTCAATGCCGTCGTCTACAACTGGGCTCTCAGTTGCAGTCGGTGAGCTCATTTGAGGTGCCGGGTGTTTAGCTGGCTGGACAGATGGTGATGCAGGTTTTTTAGCTTCATCGTTCATTA
>Ga0209075_1001692_pt1 | contig 20503 bp, 13 predicted proteins | sample Stecom2011_FD_187523 | JGI IMG/M metagenome (GOLD analysis project Ga0209075, IMG submission 187523) | Agricultural soil microbial communities from Utah to study Nitrogen management - Steer compost 2011 (SPAdes) (version 2) | ecosystem: Environmental > Terrestrial > Soil > Agricultural land...
AGTAATTTTTATTGTCATAAAGCAGGGCGGACCAATTATTTACCGAAGCGGAAATGCTTTCACGCAAGGTTATGCCAACCATCCGGAAACCAAACCGTTCGGCAAGTTCTTTCGCCACCTGCCGGTAACCTGCTTCATCCAGCCGGCCGGAGGTCACATCTGAAGCAGGGGCTTTAATCCCAAAAACTTTCTCGGCGTCTTCTTCATTACCGATCGCGACATCCACATATTCCATCAAACCGGTCATTACCTGATTCGCCTTCTCCGGTGTCCACAGCTTTTTCCTATAGTTGAGGTCGGCGCTCACGGTCAAGCCCTTTTTTTTAGCTGTTTTGACCGCTTCCAAGGTTACGGCGGCCGCTCCGTCGCCCAAAGCCGGGGTAATCCCGGTGAAATGAAACCATTTCGCTCCTTCGAAAATATGGTCCCAGTCAAACTCGCCCTCCTTCACCCGGGCGACTGCCGAATTAGCCCGGTCGTAAACCACCTTGGAGGGCCGCTGGGAGGCGCCCATTTCCAAAAAATAGATACCAACCCGGTCGCCTCCCCGGAGAATATTACCGGTTTTCACGCCAAACCGGCGCAGGTGATTGACTGCAGCCTGCCCAATTTCATGTTCCGGCAATTTGGTAACAAAATAGGAATCCAACCCGTAATTGGCCAAGGAAACCGCGACATTGGCCTCTCCCCCGCCGTAGACGGCGTCAAAACTTTCCGCCTGGACAAAACGTTGGTGACCGGGCGGCGAAAGTCTCAACATTATTTCCCCGAAGGTCACAACTTTCTCCTTCATCTTTGCCGCTCCTTTCCTAAAATTAATGCCGAGTTATAAATAATAAAGTAAAAACCGGTTTTCGTTAATAGTCACCTCTCATATTACATATTTTTCTAACTGAAGTCACGATGAATATGTTAAATTTGTTTTGTTTCGTATTATGATACAGTGTTTCGTTAAATATATTTATTATTCGGCGTCTTTTCGGCAAACCCTTTCTAAAACCCCATTTTTAACAATTCATTTTGCTTTATATTCACCGAAAATAAAAAACCGTATTCTTTTAGGAAGAAAAACGGCGCCCGGTAAAAGGTATTAAGGCCCTCTCTTCATTTACGGTAATGATAAATATCTCCGCACCGGTATTCGCTCCATACCCGTTCGAACCAGAAATTGTCTTTGGGGATTTCCCTTACCGGCCGCCAGAAAAAATAATGTCGCCCGTTACGAAAGGTATACTCCTGACTGAAAGCACGCAGTTCTTTCGCTTCCCGGCGGGCGCCCGGCCACCATTTTTCTTCCCGGGCGCCCGGTTTTTTCCCTTCCAAAACCAAAGCCGAACCACGGCTTCCCCCGCCCCGTTCCAAATAATTCTCAATACTTTTTAAGACCGCAGTCTGTAACAGACACAAATGGCGATTTTGAAAATAGGCAACCAAATCCGCCGGTCCTCCCAAGGAAACCTCTCCCTGCTTAATCCGCTTATACTGCCGTTCGGCTTCTTGCGCCGCGCGTCCCACTTCACCGGTTGCTCTGATATGTCCGGCCGTCCTGCTCATCCGGGCTTGAAAATCCCGGCGAAAGGCGGCCATCTCCTTTCCCGAACCAGTATTACCCAGCAGCCGGGCGCCGAAGTCCAGCAAAGCTCCGACCCGGGGTGTCACATTCCGGAGAAAACTCTCTTCATCCAGTTCATAACCGGCATAACAGTTGGCAATATACTCGGCCGCCCGGTATCCTCCCACTTGACCGGAATTCAAAGCCGACCCGCCGGGACGGTACACCCCGTGCGTACCATTGACTTCCCCTATGGGAAACAGGTGGGCGATACTGGATTCCCACCAAATATTACCTTTTATGCCTCCATTATGATGCTGGGCGCAAACCGCAATTTCCAAAGGTTCCCGGGTTAAATCGATCCCATTTTGCCGGTAAAGCTCAAGCGCCATGGGGTTCATTTCCTCCAAACGTTGCCAAGGCGTAAACTGCAAGGCTCCGGATTTTTGCAGGTATTCATAAGGCTCCGGCGCCAAAAAATCCGGGCGGAAATCCTCCCGCCCGCCTAAGGGAGAAGGATTGCGTCGGAAATCCATAAACACGCGCCGTCCTTTTATTACTGTCTCTTGGTAAACAAGAAGATCAATTAATGACGAGCCGTAACCTTCGATTTTACGGGTATCAAATGGCCACTGGTATCCTTTACGAAAAATTGCCGTAAGGAGTTGTTTTCCCGTGGGAAATTTGGTGTTTAAAAACTCCCTTTCGTCACTGCCGTCCGGCTTCACACTTATATACCTGGGTATGACCTGCTGGTAGGTACCGGATACATTCCAACGGAAAGCGGTGGAAGCCAACCCATACTGCCATTCCCCGAGATTGGCTGCTGTGGCGCCCGCCTCCAAAGGCAAACCCGTACTTCCCAAATACCCCTCCGGGTAGACTGAATCCCGGTATAATCCTCCCGGGCCCCCTGTTCCCAGCACGATATTTTCTGCTTTAAAGATAACCAAAGCATCCAGCCCGGTATCGGCCTTTTTTTTATCAAGCGCCAATGCGCCGGTGACTCTGAGCCCTTTTTGGCCTTCCTGGGTCAAAAGAGAAATCACTTCGTGCCCGTCCAGTACGGGAAGATTATATTTACGGACTTCTGCCAGTAATTTTTGGTGCATTTGCCGGGAAGTCCAGGGTCCGGCGGAAGTCGCCCGCTGCTTGGGATCGTGATCAGTTTTGTAACCGGTGTACCCACCGTAACGATTATGAGGAAAGGGCACCCCCAAGGCTACCAAATGATAAAACTCCTGCGCCGAAAGGGCGGCTTCCACCAAAGCCAAATCCCCGTGCATGGCGCCGCCGGAAAAAAGCGCCTCCGCTGTTTCGTAGACGGAGTCATTTTCCCGGCCGAAAAGGGAAAGCTTATAGTAAGTTTGCTTATCCGACCCGGAATTGGCGGAAACCCCTCCGTCCAGTCGTTCGGTGACAATAAGAAGGTCGTCAAGGCCGAAACTCCGGAGATGGCAGGCGCAGTTCAAGGCTGCCGCGCCGGAACCAATAAGCAAAGTGTGACAGCTGTAGAGAGGAAACTTGCGATCATTTACGGTCAGAAAAGTTTTCTTCACCTTCCTCCCCTCCTCTTCTACTCAAGACGATCGATTAAGTCCGGGTAAACGCCGTCTTAATCATATCCCCGGGTTAAAGCAAAGCCTTTAAATAATGATATTCCTTTTCTGCGGCCGGCAAGGGTGACGGGCCAAACCATTCCAAAGATACAAAGCCGTTGTAACCCATGCTTTGCAAAGCGCGAAAAAACGGCTGGTAATCCAGGTCCCCGTCTTTGAGGAATGCTGTTTCCCAATTTCCGCCCGCCTGCCGGTTCCGGTTTTTAACATGCACATTTTTAACCGCCGGGTGAAGGAATTTTAAGGCGGCAACCGGGTCTTCTCCCATCATGAATAAATTAAAGATGTCAAGATTGACCCCCAAGTTATCCCGGCCGGTCTTACGGAGGAGTTTCAAAGTAGTGGCCACTGTATCCTGTAACTGGTGGTCATGGGTTTCCAACAAAAAATGAATCTCCCGGTCCAAATCGCATATTCGTTGCAAACCCTTCACCGCCCGTTCCCACTCTTCCTGCCCGGCCTTACCGGACGCCGGTCCCCCGACAAACGCCCGCACAAACGGAGTCCGAAAAATTTTCGCATACCGGACTGCTTCTCCTGCGGTTTTGTAGCTTTCTTCTCTTTCTTCCTTACTTCCGGTCAAATTGAAATATGGCACAACCATAATAACCGCCAAACCCTGTTCGTCCAGAAGCTTTTTTAAGGACTCAAGCTCCCCGCGGCGTTTTTCGTAGTCCTCAACATGAGGATACCAGAGTTCTATCCCTTCATACCCCAAAGCGGCGAGCCTGGGGATGATATCCTCAATTTTCTCTTCCCGCATGCCAATGGAGCAATAACCGATCTTTATTTTCTCTTTTTTCCGGACGATCTTCACCAGGCCTTCCCGGGCATTAGAAGCCAGCGGGCAGCAACCGGACTGGTAATATCCGAGGTGTCTGTGCCGGTAAGTACAGTTTCCAAAACAAAAAACCCGCGCTGTCTTGATATCCGGTTCTTTCTCCAACGGGCCCACCAAAACTGTAACTTTATCTTTCGTTAACTGCTCATAGACAGTGGGTTCCACCAGTTTTAAATCGGTCAAACCCCCGATAAGCGCCCTTTTACAAGCCGGACACGCCGCGTGATCAATAATGGTCACATGTTCCCGGAAAGGTTCGTAACTGAGCGGGGTCTGTTGCAAATGTAACCGCCCGCCGGCAAAAACTTTAAGATCTCCACACAGTTTGATATCGTCGATCTTGACCGGCCCCATTCCCCTTTCCCCGGCTTCCAACAAAAAATCGATTTCCCGGGGGTCGTGTCCCAAAGCTACAGCGGCCGCTACATCAGCGGCCACCACATTATCGGCGGCCATGACAACTTCGGTCAATACCGGCCGGGAAGAGCCGGGAAAATTCCCTTCCAGGCTATAGACGGCATCGGTTATAACCAGGTCGCTGGGACAGTAATAATTCAAATCCACGATACTGCCGCTCAGACCATATTTATGTATATATCTAGTCGTATCCCCGGGGAGAAGCCCCATGAGATTTTTCATCCCGTTGGAGAATAAGGTTAACATATGCCTCCTTAAACCGGGAATATTTATCAAGACATCACATTCGTTGACAATATCCGGCAGAGGAATACAGTCGACAAGGCTTTCGGCGCCAAGAATCCGCCTGTGTTGGTAAGGGGCGTTGTCCAAACTGATGACTTCGGCATATTGATAAATCTCCGGATACCGCTCAAAAATCACCAGAGGATTTTCCGTACGCTCGGCCACCACCACACGGCCGCCGGTTTCTTTGGCCAACCGGGCCACGGCAATAGTCACACGCGGGTCGGTAATCTTTCCCGTCTTGTAATCACTCTCGGGTATGAACATGTTCGGTTTAAGCAAAACCAGGTTCCCCGGTCGTACAAACCTGGTAATGCCGCCAATGAGGTCCACCGCCTCTTTTACCGCAGCGTAAATTTCCCGTCCTTTGGTATCAACCACGCTTACCACCGGCTTATTCATTGTTCTTCCTCCCGTTCGGTCATAATAATGGTCCGGTTGGGACAGACCTGGGCGCACATCCCGCAACCGTCACATTTATCATTAATTACATAATGATCACCCTGTTTTTCCACAGCAGAATAGATACAGATATCCGCACAAAGATCACAGCCGACCCCACAACCACAAGCCAGGCACCGCCGGGCCTCTCTGACCGCCGTCTCTTCATCAAATCCCGTCTCCACCAAAGCAAAATTATTTCTCCGCTCCCCGGGACTAATTTCCGGCATCTTCTCTCTTTTTCCGGGTCGAAATTCTTCCGTGCGTTGCAAAACGTCACTTTTCTCCACCACCCGGCCGATTCTCAGCGGTTGTAAAGCGGGAGATTCGGAAAGATAAGCGTCAACAGCAGCAGCCGCCTGTCGCCCTCCGGCTATTGCTTCCACCACTGTCGCCGGGCCGGAAACCATATCACCGGCACAAAACAATCCTTCGAGGTCCGGAATTTTTTCGCCCGCTTTCCAGCCTTCGGGGATCTCCGGAAAGGGTAATTCCGGTTCTTGGCCCACTGCGGTAATTATTCTCTCCACGCGCAGGGTAAAATCGGTTTCCTCAATCTCCTCCGGGCGCCTGCGGTCGGAACGGTCTTTTTCTCCCAAAACCAAATTGATACATTCCAATGCCGCCACTTTCCCCTGTTCCACCCGGACCTTTTTCGGCGCCACCAGGTACATAATCTTAACCCCTTCTTCCTCTGCGGCTTTAATCTCCATCTCCCCGGCGGGCATCTCTTCCCGGGTGCGCCGGTAAACAAGGTAAACGGTGCGGGCGCCCAACCGCACCGCCGTACGGGCGGCATCCAAAGCAGTATTGCCGCCGCCAATCACCGCCACCTTTTCTCCAAGCGCCGGTTTTTCTCCCTGATTCACCCGGCGTAACAAGCTCAACCCGTCTTCCACACCACCCGCATCTTCCCCGGAAATCCCCAGTCTTCTTTCTTTGTGGGCTCCCACGGCCAGACAGACCGCAGCAAATTCCCGGCGCAAGGCGGCAAGACTTTCAACCGTGGTGTTAAGACGAATTTCCACCCCCAATTTCTTTATATACGCCACTTCTTCCTGAATAACCTCCAGGGGCAGGCGATACCGGGGAATTCCCATCCTTAACATCCCGCCGGCATACGGCAGACGTTCAAAAACCGTCACACGATACCCGGCGACCGCCAGGTCATGCGCGGCCGTCAACCCGGCGGGCCCGGCGCCCACTACCGCCACGCGTTCTTTTTTTTGACCGGTTCCGGCCGGGATCTCTCTTTTTAACCCGTATTTCCTACCCCATTCCAGAATAAACCGTTTAATATTTCTAATGGCAACCGGTTCATCAATTAAAGCCCGGGTACACTCGGCTTCACACGGGTGGTGACAAACCAGCCCGCAAATGCTTTGAAAAGGCCCGACCGCCTGGATTAAACGCCAGGCGGCGGCAAAATCTTTTTTCGCCGCCAGCCTGACATAAGCCTGAGTGGGCACATACACCGGGCAAGCCGCCCGGCAGGGAGCAGACGGGGGATTGTCGATCCGGGCAATCTTGGTCTTTTTCCTGTCCACTTCGTGGGAACCTTTAATTCGGGAACAAACTTTCCCGCGGAAATCATCCAGCCGCTGGTAATTCTTGGCTTTCATCCAGGCGGCCAACTCCCGGTTGAATTCGGTGATAATTTTGTATCCGTGCATATATACAGCCGCGCACACCTGCACAGCATTACATCCGGACAGCAAATACCGGACAATATCCTCACCGCCGGTAACGCCTCCGGAACCGGCCAAGGCAATCTTTACCTTCGGCCGGATTTGCGTAATCCAGCGCAGGGGATAATGAATGGACCAGGGCCCGCCGTGTCCCGCGTATGCCTTGTGCATAACCGGGGTTTCGGTTTTAACATCAATCTCCAAACCGGTAAAACGGTTGAAAATCGTGACCCCGTCCACGCCGATCTCTTCCAGCTTTAACACCAGGCTTTCCGGGGACGTCAACATCGGGCTGATTTTGGCGATCACCGGAATCTTTACCGCTTCCCTGACTATCTTCACCGTGTTGACGATGATCTCCTCTACATTGCCGCCGCGAAAAGTGATCGACCCGTGCGGGCAGGAAGTATTTAATTCCAAAGCATCCGCCCCGGCTTTTTCCATCAGGCGGGCGTAACCGGTCCATCCCTCTTCCGTCAGGCAATTAATGGAGGGTATCACCTTTAAAGTTTTTAATTCTGCTTTGGCGGCGGTTACTTCTTCCGCATAACGCTCCGGTCCCCATTCCGAGGCCTGTTCATAAGAGTAGAGGGTGGTGGAACGATGTTCCTTTAACCGGCGTTGGATTACTTGAAAGCGTGGGGTGGGGGAACGCCTGCTCGCCTTATCTTCAAAAAGCGATTTCATCACCACAGCCCCGGCCCCGTGCTCTTCCGCTTTTTTCATGCGTTCCACGGTCTCCGTTATACCGGCCGAAGCCAGGATTATGGGCGAAACAAGCTCCAGCCCGGCGTAATTTGTACGAAGATCAATCATAATATATCGTCTCCTTTAGCGACTAAATCTTTTTGCCACGCAAAAATTAATGCAACTGGTTCACTTGAACCCGCAAGTAAAAAACTTTATGGCAACTTGTTTCATTTTACCCGTCATTCAGGTTGAAAACTTTTATTCAATTTTAGTTTAATACAAAAACACAGAATAAAGGTATTGATTTTTGTCTAAAAAGTATGTATTTTAGTAATAAGGAGCTTTACAAAAGAAAGGAGATTATTAAGTGCCCAAAACCGGTCGTGGTTATTATCTCCATACGGATCTGATAGTGGAATACAAAAAAAACTCTCCCCGGAGTTTCGCCTGGGAAAGTCATTTTCATCCCGGTTGCGAACTGTATTTCATCCATAAGGGAGAAGGACAAATCCTTCTTGACGACCGTTTTTATTCCCTTTACCCCGGCTGCCTGGTGGTAATCAACAGTTTGCGTCTTCATTACATTACTCCCCAGTCCCCAAGCAGCTTTGTCCGGACGGTGATTCACTTTCTACCCTCCTGGTTGCACCGGACGACGCCTCTCCCGGCTAAAATTGACCGGCTCATTTCCGGAACTGATTCTCTCATCATGCCGTTGTCTCAAGAGGAACAGGCCCGGTTTCGAAAAGAAACAGTCAGAATCAACGATATCTACCGGAAGCACCGGACGGTTGATGCTTTTTATGAAGCCGAACTCCAGACCAGATTGTTATACATCCTATTTGAGTTGCTGCGCTGGGCGGAAAACAAACCTGCCGTTACAGCGGAAAGCACCGCCGCCGGCCACAAAAACTCGGTGCTGGCGGAACGGATGATTCGTTTTATCGCCGGCCGGGTCTACAAAGAATTTAATCTTGCCCTTCTCCAACAAGAATTTCATTTTAGTCTGGACCACTTGACCCACTATTTCAAAGAGAATACCGGCGTATCACCGGTCCGTTTTTGGAGAATCTGCCGGATCAAAGAAGCCAAGCGGCTTCTCCTTCACACCTCCCTGCCGGTCAAGGAAATCGCCGCCCGGCTTAACTTCGGTACCAGCCAGTACTTCAGCCAGACTTTCAAACAGTGGGTTGGTCTTTCTCCCCGTGAATTTCGCCGAACTGCCCGCCAAATATAATTTTAGCAAACAATTATCGGGCCAGCCAGCCGCCGTCAACGGCAATTGTGTAGCCATTAACATAATCTGAGGCTGCGGAAGCCAGAAAGACAGCCGCACCTTGTAATTCTTCGGGAGTCCCCCATCTTCCCGCCGGTATTCTGGCCAAAATCTCCGTGTTCCGTTTTTTGTCGGCGCGAAGCGGCGCCGTGTTGTTGGTAGCCATGTAACCCGGAGCAATCGCATTCACATTAATCCGGTGTTTGGCCCATTCATTGGCCATTAAACGGGTTAATCCCATTACCCCGCTTTTACTCGCTGTATAGGAAGGAACCCTTATCCCCCCCTGATACGATAACATAGATGCTATATTGATGATCTTACCGCCCTTTCCCTTCTTAACAAATTCTTTGGCCACCGCCTGGCTAAGGAAAAAAAGTGTTTTCAAATTAATATTTATTACATCATCCCAGTCCTTCTCTGTGAACTCCAAAGCTTCCGCCCGGCGAATAATTCCGGCGTTATTAACCAAAATATCAATCTTGGCAAAGGCGTTAAGAGTCTCTTCAATAATGCGGCTTATAGGTTTGGTCTCCAGGAGGTCCGCTTTAATCGCTAAAAAATCTCTGCCCATGGCTTTTACCTGTTTTTCTGTTTCCGGCATCTCCTTATCGCCGACGCCAACAATATCGGCGCCGGCTTCCGCCAATCCCAAAGCAATCCCCAAGCCGAGGCCGGTACGGCAGCCGGTGACTATGGCTACTTTATTGTCTAATCTAAATTGGTCTAAAATCATTTCCCGTCACCCCTATCGTAACTCATTAATCGCCACGCCGTCCATGTCGGAAAAATCCTGATTCTCTCCGGCCATTCCCCAAATAAAGGTGTAAGACTTTGTTCCCACTCCGGAATGAATGGACCAGCTCGGCGAAATTACTGCTTCTTCGTTGCGCAGCATAATATGTCTGGTCTCCTGTGGTTGTCCCATAAAGTGACAGACCATCGCCTCCTCGGGCAAATCACAATACAGATAGACTTCCATCCGCCGGTCATGCGTATGACAGGGCATTGTATTCCAGACACTTCCCGGCTCTAAGATTGTCATTCCCATCACCAATTGACAACTTTTCACCCCGCCGGCATGAATATACTTGTAAATAGTTCTTTCGTTAGCCTCTGATTGCGAACCAAGATGTGTGGCCTCAACCTTCTTGATCTCGATTTTGGCAGTCGGGTAAGTTTTATGGGCCGGAGTACTACAAAAATAGAATTTAGCAGGCTTCGCATCATCTTTACTGAAAAATAAAACTTTTTGGGCGCCCCTACCTATGTATAATCCGTCTTTGTTCTCCAATTCATAGCGCACGCCGTCTACTATGACCCCACCCCCGGCGCTGATATTGATTATCCCGATCTCCCGCCGTTCCAAAAAATATTCGGCCTTCATTGCTTTTTCCACTTGCAGCTCTATTTCTCCTTGAGGCACTACCCCACCGGCAATTACCCGGTCAACATGACTGTAAACACTCTTAATTTCGCCCGGTACAAAAAGGCTTTGAATCAAAAATTCCTTTCGTATCCTTTCCGTATCATAACCGGAAAAATCCAAAGGGTTGACCGCATGTCTGACTTCCATGATCTATCCCTCCCGCATGTTAATATTGTTCACATATTGGACCACCATATCAAATCATGGACCACAGTCATATAATACCATCCCTTTTCCCCCCTTGTCAAGCCGGAAATCGACCAAAAAAACCACCATGTGTAATAGTGGTGGCAAGGATGCTCCCCGGCACGCTGGGGTAAAAGCGCCGGATCTTAAGAATAGGCAGCATACGAGCGACCGGCGACGAGTATCGAGCGACGAGATTTAATGGATTAAAGACAACTTTCTCCCAATCCTACGGGCATTGTCAAGCAATAAACGGCCGTATTCCTGAGCTTTCGCTTCGGTAACCCGGAAAAACGGCCCCGAAATACTGACCGCCGCCACCACTTTTTTCAAGTCATTAATAATTGGTGTGCCGACACAGCGTGTATCCGGTTCATATTCGATATTATCAACGGCATAACCACGCTTTTTGATGAGACTTAACTCTTCCAAGAATGCTGCACGAGAGGTTATGGTGTTTTCCGTATAGTATTTAAACTCATAATTGTCCAGGACCGCTTCCAGTTTGGCTTGATCGGTGAAAGCCAGCATTGCTTTGCCCAATGCCGTGCAATGAACAGGCGCGGTGGTACCGATTTTGGATATGGTTCCCACCGGTTGTTTCGTTAAAATCTCATCAAGATAAACCACACTTTTGTCCTTAAGAGTTGCCAAAATAATCGTTTCGTTTGTTTTCTCCGCCAACTCTTGCATGTAAGGCCGGGCAAATCTGTTCAAAGGCTTGGTGTCGGCAAGATGATGCGCCAAAACGGCGACTTTGACCCCTGTGATGTACCTGGTGTCGTTCATCTGTTCAACATACCCGTTCCGCATTAAAGAACGAACCAAGCGATGAACCGTTCCTTTAGGTATGCCTGACACGCGGGATAGCTCCGACAACCCGATCCCATCAGGCCGGCCCGTTATTATTTCCAATAATTTTAAAGCTTTGTCCAGTGACTGCGTCATCCAGTCTCTCTCCTGCTTCCGGCGGTCCTTAATGTGAAACAACTAACTGTATAATGAACCGTACCATATAAATTATTGTAACAACTGTTTTTGCTTGTGTCAATTTTTTTCCTGTGATTGTGTAGTAAAAAAAAACACTGATAGTATAAAGCCGACATCTTCCCCTTGGCTGCGGAATACGCTAACGGAGTGTCAGGAAAAGAGATTTTTATTCATTGCTTCCATGCTTTGGACAAACTCAAAAAGGTCGAACACCGGTTGGGTCTCATCTTCCTTCTCTTGAAGATAATCCTTTAATTTCCCCCATTGCGCAAAGGTTTTTTCTTTATCGCCCTCGGCTTTCGCCACTAATATTTTCGAAAACAACTTACAAAACTCCGCATGGGTCATAAGATAATACCATGATTTTCTAATAGAATTATTCTCCAGAGCACAATTTCTCTGTATTGTGGGCATAAAATTATTGATTGTCTCTGGTATTTTTCGCCAGTTTTCTACAGTCTTCCGGTTCAATTTTTTTTCACCCCGTATATATTCGGGAACAAAAAGACGAGATAACATAGACAGATATTCCAGACATTTTTCACCGTCTTCCCCGAATGCCGCCTTAAAGTACTCGTTAGCCGTTATATCAAAATCAGTTTTATCATTCCAAAGAGTCCTTCCCAAAATATACATGGGAAACCCGGTCGGGAAAAAAACCCTTTGCACCTGACAGCTGATTAAACCGTTCAAACCAATTTTTTGTAAATTTCTAACATCTTGATGAATAATTCGGGCAATTTGATAATAACCCGGGTCGTAATAATGCGCCCACATCAAATGGTAATCAAAATCAAAACTGTCTCCCGTAAAAAGTCCTTGCCAGGCTTTTAGAAAGGCTAAATTTTCTTCGACAGAAGAGGGGAATTCCAAATGATTCCGCTTATAATCCGGGATCTTTTCACCACAATTCTTTTGTACGGAAAAGGAGCGACTGTATGACCTGGTAATAGGAGCAAACATCAGGACAAACCGTTCCGGGTTCCTTAAATAATTGGCCTGCGGCGGCCAAAGCAGATCAACATAAATCAAAAACACAATTTTAGTATCAATCCCCTGCTCGGTCAGTTTTTCATCCACCTCGTTAAGCATGCGGATATAAAAATCGGAAGGCAACTCCTGCCGGCATCTTGCACATTCACAATGATTATTGGTCCCGTCGGCCAGCCAAACATGTAAAAAATCAATATTTTCATGCTTATTAAGATAATTAACTATATCATCAGTAACAACCTGCCTGACCTGGGGGTTGGAATAACAGAGATTGGTATTGAGAGGTACCCCTCCCCACAACGCGCGTTTTTTGTTGATTTCGGCCAAAAAAGGGATGATTTCCGGCGAAACATCAGATACCTGTTGTTCCCAGCTCAAGCCGGGAATTCCCAACGGCTCACAGGTCCATCCATGACCTACGGCATGATAGAGAAGTCCTCTTTTTTTAATCTCGTTTTCTGCTTCTCTCACCAAGTCACCGGCTTTTTCCCTGGAAAAAGCGGCCGGTTTTTTTTTCGGGTTCTGCTGGTGAGTATACCAGCGTTCATAAAATGCATAGGCCTCACGAAACTGAATGAAATATGAATTAAATCCCAATTTTGGCGCCCAATCGATCATTTCAAGCACATTTTCCCGGCTGACCGCTCCTTCTATACAAATACCCCTATGTCTATAGGCAGCCTGCTCCTCCACTGTCACCTCGAGGGTTGCAAAGTCTCTATTCGGTATGTATTCACCCTCTACACCAGGACGTACCCAGCGGCAACCGGCTTCAGTGAGAAAACGATAGACCCCGAGCAAAACGCTTCGCGGGTTAATCCCGGATATGACTCCTGCACCGTTTGTAACATTGATATATACGGCGTCATCCAGATCAATATTACCGGTTGAAAGGTGGGCGATATCCGGAAAACTGGAAAACAGCCCCACCCATAAACCTTGAGCAAGAGACGGATTATACTCCAATTTTTGCTCTGCAATAACCGAAAGGCGTTCAATTGACATCATTTTAATATATTTTAACAATTCTTCCACGGCAAAACCGACAACTTTATCATTTCCTATAAAATAAATTCTCAATAGTTTCTCCATCTTATTTATGCATTCCTTTCATTATATAACATCCAATCACTGTCACAGCATATTTCAAGCTATCGCTAAATAATACTGGCCAAGCCAACCCTGTTAAAACATACAAGTGAGGGGGTAGTTTTTGCCGCCACCCCCTCATTTCCTTACTTTATAGGATAAATCATTACCTGACCCAGTAAACCAGCCAATCCTGTTTATCGGTATCTGTCATCTGATACCACCACCATACACCCGAACCATATACAATTGCCCCTTCACTTATTGCTTGGTTAATTGCGTTTGATCCGTTCACTATATTCTCGACATTCGGATCATGCCATCTATTTCTCTTATATGCCGCCTGCACCGGGTTGAGCTGGGTCCCTGTCTGTATTGAAGCGCTGTAATCCAATACCGAAGATTTAACATAACTAATATAGGGCTCGGGATTTTTTTTGATACCCGTATCGTAACACATTATGCATATCATATCCACAACGCCTGACACTTGATTAATAAAGCCCGATGTCCAATTGCTCATCGGTGCGGCTACCGACAAGTGGGCGGTGCCGATCCGGTTACGAACCATTTGCATGAATAAAAGGTAATTGGGGTTATCCATAGGCATAGGCTCAAAATCCAGGTGTATACCATCACAGCCCATTGTAGTTACCAGATAACCGCAAAAATCAACCATGTTCTGGTGTATTGATGGGTTATTTATCATATCCAGAGTACCGTTAACATAGCCAATTATTTTCTGACCGGGATCGGTTTGTCTGGAAACCTGAATCCAGTGTTCGAGCTGACAATAGTTATCCGGATTCATTGTTCCGTCACTATCAAATGCCGCCAGATTGCACATCTGATAATTGAAGGATAAAAAGGCCAGAGCGTTTACTTCTGATTGAATAAAATCGTCAGTTTTCGCCGTACAAAAATAACCGTGTGGGAGGTAGATAATATTATTAGGATGTGTTACTGCCAAAGCCGGAAGACCTGTCATCAACAGTAAAATCAGCGACACAACCAACAACCCAATTCTATGCGCCTTAAACATAACATCTCTCCTTTCTTTTTACGGCTGAAATAAACGCAAGATACGGTATCTTACCGGTATTCTATTATTTTAAATTTTCTTTATAACGGGCATAAGCTTTATTCATTAATTCTGCATTGTAATCAATACCCATTCCTTTTACTGTTTCAACATACTTATCCCAGCCGGTGGAGGAATCGCCGATTATAAACCTGACAGTTTCTTCCTCAATGTAAGTCTTAATGGAAGCCATTGTCCTGTTATAAACCTCTTTTTCCGCTTCAGTCAAACTTAGCGTGGGAAAAGGATCGGCAAAATAATCTTGATCAACATAGGAAAACAGTTGCCTTCTAATATCTTCTGTGGCACAGGAGGCAGCTTCGTATTCAGGCATCTGTCGCATACCAAACAAAGCCTGCAGTCCGTTCTGGCGTAAAAATTGCGGAGATCCTTTTACCTCTTCCGTATACTCCGGTTTGCCGTTAACCATATTATATGTAACATCCTCGATACCGAAGTTAAAAAGTAGAGTTCCTTCATCGCTATAGACATAATCAAACAGCTTCATTGTTTCCTCCGGGTAACGATTTGTTACACTTATTGCCCAGGCATGACTTACCACCTTTTTCTGCTGCCAGAAAGTCCGGGGCTTATCTCCTCGTTTCAAAACCGGCGGAGGTATAACCTGCATATTATATCCGGGATATTGGGTTGTTATCTCATCCATGGCGTTGAATGCCGCAAGCCATCCTGTCCAGTTGACCGAAGCGCCTCCTATATTGTTCATCATAAAATAATCAACCGCGCCTTCTCTGGTCACAAACTCTTCATCAATCAAACCTTCTTTATACCATTTACTCATGGTCTCCAGATAATCTCTAAACCCTGCTTGGATAGGAGCAAACTCTACAGTATCATCTACTAAACACCAGTAATCGTTAACCGGATTGGCCTCAATCCCAAAAGCATCGGCAAAAATCAAATGCGCATTTTCCCAAGGTGTATCCAAAAAGAGAGGCACTTCATCATTGGGGTCTCCGTTTCCGTTGGCATCATTCTCTTTAAATGCTTTTAGCACCTCATACCAATCGTCTATTGTTACCGGCGGTTTCAAACCAAGCCGGTCCAACCAGTCTTGTCTGATACAATAACCCATGGATGTTCTAATCGCCGACAACATTGGCACACAATATAGGTTTCCGTCAACAGCCACTGTTTCTGCATACGCGGTCTTGTCATCAACAAGATATTTTTGAATATTCGGGCCGTGCTTTTCGATCAGGTCGTTCAGCGGTACGAAGGCGCCCAGCATACCAAATTTATTTAAATCGGGAATACCTCCGTACATGATATCGGGATAATCTCCGGAAGCCAGAATCAGTCGGAATTTGTCTCCCCGTTGACGTTCATAAACTGTTGTAATTTCGAATTCTATATTTGTTCTTTTCCTTAATTCTTTAAGTGTTAGCGTATCCTCAGTATACATTGCATCCGGCGATCTGCTCGGAATAAATATGGAGAGCCGCAGAGGTTCCTCCACAATGGGTAGTTCTTCTCCGGCAGAAACAAAACATGTAACTGAGAACACCGTCAAAAGTATGGCGGTTAATAAGAAACCGATTATTCTCTTTAGGTTGGATGACATCCTTTTCTCCTCCTTATTTTTTTATCAACCTGTTTTTGTGAAATATCGCCGGTTATCCTTTTACTCCGCCCAGCATCACTCCTTTGACAAAATATTTTTGGACAAACGGATAAAGCACAATAATAGGTAGAGAAGTTACAATGATACAGGCATATTGGATAGTTATTGGGATTGTCCTCTCGCCTTTATTTAAGGATTTTACCAATTCTTGTCCCATCTGGCTGGCCAGCAGTATCCTCTGGAGCAGAACCTGAACAGGCATTTTTCCTTCATCGGAAATAAATATCATCTCCCAAAAATATGAGTTCCATTTACCCACCGCATAATACAGGCCAATAGCGGCAACAACCGGTAAAGAAAGCGGAAGCATAATCCGGAACAATATTGTCAGATCAGAAGCCCCGTCCAGTTTGGCGGACTCCTCGATTTCCTGAGGTATTCTCTCAAAATAGGTTCTCATTATAATAACATAGAAGGCGGCAATTGCGTTATAGATCAAGATTACAAACCTGGTATTCAATAAATCGAGGTCTCTGATCACCAGGAAAAAAGGGATCATTCCTCCACTGAACCACATTGTAAAGACCACAAAAAAGGAGCATATCTTTCTTGCTTTCCACCTTTTCCTGGAGAGCGGATAGGCGGCAAGAACGGTCAAAAGCAGACTGATTAAGGTACCGCAAACTGTGTAAAAGACGGTATTGGCATAAGCTATCCATAAACCCTTGTACTGAACAACTACTTCATAGGCATATAAAGTAATATCTTTTGGAAACAGAATCACTTCATTCCTCATTATACTGGTAGCCGGGCTTAAAGAGGCGGAAATTACATAAATAAACGGATATAATGTCAAAATACAGACCAAACCAATAAATCCGTTGCAAAAATAGCTAAACAGCCGGTCTCCCAGGTTTAATTTATTATGAGTTGTTTTCCTCCTGGGTCTTCGCAAATCCTTAGAAAATATTTTTTTTGTCTCCATTTCATCTCTCTCCTGTTAATTCCGTTAATTGTCCTCAGTTGACATACGCAACAAATTTACACTTTACCAAAGTGATGTTTCATTCAGCCTCCGGCATATTCTGTTTGAAACATAAACCAACAAAAATCCAAGACAGCACTGAAACAAGCTTACAGCCGCGGCATAACTATATTCCGCTTCCAGCAACCCCCGCCTATATACATAAGTATTAAACACATCCGCTGTGGAATATATCATTGGGTTATATAAAAGAATAATCCGTTCATGCCCGACCATTAACAATTGACCTAAATTTAAAATTAACATAATTACAATGGTCGGAAGCATTCCCGGTAAAGTTATATACCATGCCTGCTGTCGTCTATTGGCGCCGTCTACAATGGCACTTTCATATAATTCTGTATTTATTCCCGAAATAGTCGCCATATAGATTATGGTGTTAAAACCGGCCGATTGCCAAATCCCCATAGATATCAAAATTGTGCGGAAATACTCCGGCTTCTGTAAAAAATATATGCTGTCAAAACCCAAGCGCTGTAATATGGCATTAATAACACCGGTACTGGGTGACAAAAACTTAACTACTATTCCACAAACAACCACGGTTGAAATGAAATACGGCAAATAACTGATGGTTTGTGTTACTTTTTTTACTTTTCGATTCCGCAGTTCATTAAAAGCCAAAGCTAAAAGTATGGGAACAGGGAACCCCCATAACAGGCCATATACATTTATCAAAAGGGTGTTTCTCAGCAACCGCCAGAAGTAAGGGTCGGAAAAAAACTGTTCGAAATACCTAATGCCTACCCAGGGGCTATTGGCAAATCCCGTAACAATATTATAGTTTTTAAAGGCAATTAATATCCCGTACATTGGCCAGTAAACAAATATTACAAACCAAATTAACGGCGGTAAAAACATTATATAAAGCCATCGATTCATTATAAATTCTCTGTATATACTACCGGGTTTCACATTTATCCCTCCTGTAACGACTTTAATAAATACAATATAATCTCTTTCCAAATACGTGGTAGAATCCATAATTTATTTATCATATTACCGTATGTAAACATATCTATACGTTATATTTTCACCATTACGGAACAACCTTAAATACGCAAAGTAAACCACCTGTCTATCACCAAACCGACCGCACCCAAAAGATCACATTCTTCGGTAAAAGTTGAGCCGGTAATTACCGTTTTCTTAGGCAATTGGCTGTTTTCCAAGAAATCATGGTACCTTTTTCTGATGATATCAATAAACCCTTCACCCAAAGCACCCCATCTCCCTCCGATAATAATCATATCCACACCAAGCAAACCCCCGACGAATATGACAGCCGTCGCTAAAGCATCCGCCGCCTCCTCTACCAATTTCCCTACGGCAATATCACCTTTGTGGTATTTTTCAAAGAATTCATTATCATCCAGGAATTCACCGGTTCTTTCCGCATATCTCTCAATTACATCGGGTAGATACAAGTAAGTTTCCAAACACCCTTCCTGCCCGCATCTTTTACACCTAGGTCCGCCCTTAATTAAGGGAACATGCCCGATTTCTCCGGTCATATTCTGCGACCCGCTCAAAAGGGTCCGCTCATATATTATTCCCGCTCCCACCCCGGAATCAGTCTTTATATATAAAACGCTGGGCATTTCTTTGGCGCGCCCGAACCAGTACTCCGCCAAAACCGCCGCATTGGCGTCATTTTCCACTAAAATAGGAATATTTATCTTCTCTTCCAAATCCTCAGCTATATTCACCAACCGCCAGCCAAGATTTCCGGAACGCACAATAATACCGCCGTCGCTGTCTACAAAACCGGAAACGGCTAATCCGACACCAAGGACATGTTCTTTGTTTATACCGCTGTTTTTTAATAATAGTTCAAATTTTCCCGCCAGTTCGTTGAGGAAATCTCTGGGCAATAAAGAATAAGGTTGATAACTTTTTTTAATCACCACTTTGGCCTTTATATCGGCCAACACCATATCTACACAGTTACTACGCATGTAGATACCGACTATAAATAATTTGTCGTAATTAAGTTGAAAAATCTCCGGCCTTCGCCCGCCGGTTGATTTATCATGACCCACATCCTTGATAATATCTTCTTTTAATAACTCTGCTACTATATTTGTGACAGTGGCAGGACTAATATTTGTTGCCTTGGTTAATTGTGTTCGGGAACAAGTACCTTCTTTGTATATGGTTCGCAGTACAGAAATTGTGTTAAAAGTCCTTAGTAATCCAGTATTGCTTAAGGAATCCCGATTTTCCCGCTTTTTCTTGTATACATTTTTAAACTTCATTTTTTCCCCTCTTCTTATACCGATTGATACTTTTTTTATGAGCCAAAATAACTTTCAATATTATTGTAACAATTATATTGAACATTGTCAACATCAATTTTGATTAAATTTGATTTACCTGCCTTTCTGGGCTGGGTTTATTTTTTAAACTTAATTTTTTTCTCTTTTTATATTATTTAATGCTTATTTTATGAGCCAAAATAACTTTTAATATTTTGTCACTGGCTTTGCATAAACAAAAAAAAGTCAAGCTCCAAATAAATTATCACATACGGAGTTGAAAATATGTAAAGAAGCTAGCCACCTATGTTGTGACCGGCCTTTCCATTAAATCTATATCTAAAAATAAATAACGGTCATTCTATAAGTTTCCATTCTCCTTCTTCCGGGGCGTCCACCCGTCGGGTTTTTCCCTGGTAAGTAACGCTGTAACCAAACTCTGTCACTGTAAAGTCGGGTATACATGATACTCGACCCGGCACCGGAAAAAGCAAAGTGTGAAAAATAATCTTTTCTTCTCCCCGCTGGCTGTAGGAAAGCTCCGGTGCGGGACGCCTTTGGTCATAATCTGGACAGTGCCAGCCCCGGAAGGGGTCTTCTGAGCCTTTGAAAACCATGTTTTCCACCCGGTTGTTCCCCAGACTGCCCACCAGCAGATTGGCTTCATCAAAAGAAGTCGCCGTAAACAAGCCACCAGGCAGCTGCCGGAGGTCGCCGTCATAATAATGCCAGACCTGTTCCGCCCGGTGTACGCCGGCTCCGGTGATTATATCCCGTAAAAGCCAGAAATCGGGTTTAACGAAGATGATTTGGCGTTTATGAGTCACCCCCTTGACCCGGCAGGCTTTTTGCCCGGTCAATCCTCGTTCCCGCAGGAGCTTTTCATCGACGCCGTCCTCCTCTTCACCATACCCGGCGTCGAACATTCCCCAGGCAAAATCATAATCATCGTAAATTTTCATGCCACCCGTAGCATCTCCCGGCATCTGGCCGTACCCGTTCACCAGCACCGAATTATATGCGGCCGTGGTCTTAAAG
>Ga0209075_1001693_pt1 | contig 20500 bp, 18 predicted proteins | sample Stecom2011_FD_187523 | JGI IMG/M metagenome (GOLD analysis project Ga0209075, IMG submission 187523) | Agricultural soil microbial communities from Utah to study Nitrogen management - Steer compost 2011 (SPAdes) (version 2) | ecosystem: Environmental > Terrestrial > Soil > Agricultural land...
TGGAGACCTTCGCCGAGCGGCTGACCGCGCTGCTGATGGAGGAGTTCGGAATTGCCTGGCTGCGCCTGAAGGTCACCAAGCTGGGCGCCGTGCCCGCCGCACGGGGCGTGGGCGTGGAGATCGAACGCGGATGTCGCTGAACCAGGTGCTGCTCGGGCTGGGCAGCAATACCGACCGGGAGGCGCATCTGCGCGCCGGTCTGGAGGCGCTCGACGCGGTGCTCGACGACATGCGCTGCTCGCCGGTGTTCGAGAGTCTGCCGGTGGGCATTCGCAGCGGCCCCTTCCTGAACATGGCGGTCAGTGGCGTGAGTCGCCTGCCGCTGGCGGAGCTGGCCCGGCGACTGAAGGAGATCGAGGCCGAGAACGGCCGCTATGCGCCGGAGCGCAAGGGGCTGACCCTGGACATCGACATGCTGCTGTTCGACGACCAGGTGGGCGATTTCGATGGGCTGGTCCTGCCGCGCGCGGAGATCCTGCGCAACGCCTTCGTGCTCTGGCCGCTGGCGCTCCTGGCGCCACAGCGCTGCCACCCCGTGGCGGGGCAGAGCTTCGCCCAGCTGTGGATCGATGCCCGCATCGACCAGCAGCTATGGCCGGTGCCCTTCCAGTGGCGCGAGCGGGAGCTGACGCCGGTGGAGCTGCTCGCCCAGTACCCGCGTCCGGCCTGACTCCTGGCTGTCGGTGGCCAACGCGTTGCGTTGACCCTACGACTCCTGCAACCGGTGGGGCGCTCGGCGTCTTTTCCGGCCGCCGCCGGGGCCCCGGTGTTGCGTTCGGCTTTTTGCCGCACTACGGATGTGCGGTTTCCCGATACTGTTGCAGGGCTTCCAGTCGCTGGCGGGCCAGGGCTTCGCCCAGGGCGGCGCCCTGGTAGCCCTGTTCCAGCAGCACCTGGATGGACTGGTTGCGGGCGCAGTCGACGGCGCCCTGCAGATAGCGGGTGCGTGCCGCCGCGTCCTCGCCCTCTACGCGCTGCGCCATCTCGCAGGCCGCCAGGAACTGTTCGAAGCGCTGTGGCCGCCGGTAGACATCGAAGCTCTGCAGCAGGGCCAGCAGGTCTTCCGCAGGCAGTTCCGCCGCCCGTAGCCAGGCGCCACGGTGCTGGCTGACCAGCTGAGCCAGTTCCGCGCACTCGCGGGGCACCTTGCAGCGGTTGTTCAGAGGGGCGATCTGCGCGGCCGGCACATCCAGCAGGAGGCAGGCCCAGCGCACCGTCAGCGGCTGCTCGTGTTCGGCACACAGGCGGAGTCGGGTGAGCAGCGCCTGGCTGCGCGCGCCATCCAGGACGGCATGCAGTTCGGGGAACAGCTCGGCCAGCGCGCCGCAGCGTGCCAGGACATCCACGAACACATCGGGCCGCGGCTCCATCAGGGCCCGGGAAATCTCCTTCCAGCTGCGCTCCGGGGTCAGGTCGCGCAGCTCGCCGGATTCGCTGAGCTGGCGCATCAGCGCCAGGGTTTCCTCCGCCACGGTAAAGCCCAGCGGGGCGTAGCGGGCGGCGAAACGCGCCACGCGCAGCACACGCAGCGGGTCCTCGGCAAAGGCCGGCGCCACATGCCGCAGCACCCGGGCCTGCAGGTCGCGCTGGCCGCCGTAGGGGTCGATCACCCGGCCCTGCTCATCCTCGGCCATGGCGTTGATGGTCAGGTCGCGACGCTGCAGATCCTCCTCGAGGGTTACCTCCGGACTGGCGTGGAAGGTGAAGCCGCCGTAGCCGCGTCCGCTCTTGCGTTCGGTGCGCGCCAAGGCATATTCCTCCCCGGTCTTCGGATGGAGGAACACCGGAAAGTCGGCGCCCACCGGCCGATAGCCCAGTGCAACCATTTCCTCGGCGCTAGCGCCGACCACCACCCAGTCGGTTTCGCTCACCGGCCGTCCCAGCAGGCGGTCGCGCACCGCGCCGCCGACCTTGTAGATCTGCATCGTTCACCTCCGTGGCCGCGCAGGATAGCAGGCGCGGTCGCGCAAGGCTTTCAGCGCGCCGGCGGCATGCGGCTCACCAGGGTGTCCACGGCCCGCTCCAGCTGATCCCGGCGGTGGCGGTCCGGGCTCAGCTCGGTGCGTGCCGCGCCCTCCCAGAGCAGCCGCTCCTGCCGGTCGGTGACGCGCAGATGCAGCAGCCCCCGCACGTCCTCGAAGCGATGGATCGCCTGGTAGGGCCCCAGGGGCCCGGGTGGCGGAGCGTCCACCGACCAGGTCAGGGGCTGGCTGGCGGTGGTCAGTCGATAGCGGATCAGCAGCGGTGCGTCGCTGCCGCCCTGCCGGTAGCCCTGGCGTGCCAGGCTGCGCTGCAGGGATTCGGCCAGCAGGGTGGCCTCGGCATCGGGTGCGTCGCTGTCGGCGGTGAGCAGCTGGTAGGCGCGGGCCCCGAGGTCGGAGCCGTCATGGAGGATCTGCACCTGGGCGGGGTCGGGCGTCGTGCAGGCGCAGAGCCCGAGACCGAGCAGGAGGGTAGCGGTATGGCGCATGTCGGGGCCTCCTTCCGAGGGCTCCGACACGGCACAGGCGGAGCCCGTTCAGATTGGCGGCAGGGCAAGGTCCAGGTGCGGGTACTCCTCGCCGGAGCCCAGGGGGGGCATGTGCTGGGAATGGATGACCTTGTCGCCGCGCACCGTTTCTAGATGGACATCGAATCCCCACAAACGATGCAGGTGCTTGAGCACTTCGCCGGTGGACTCGCCGAGCGGCTTGCGCTCGTGCTGGAAGTGGCGGAGGGTCAGCGAGCGGTCGCCCCGGCGGTCGACGTTCCAGATCTGCACGTTGGGCTCGCGGTTGCCCAGGTTGTACTGGGCGGCCAGGTGCTCGCGGATCAGCTGGTAGCCGGCCTCGTCGTGGATGGCCGGGATCAGCAGCTCGTCGCGCTGGTCGTCGTCCAGCACGCTGAACAGCTTGAGATCGCGGATCACCTTGGGTGACAGGAACTGCTGGATGAAGCTCTCGTCCTTGAAGTTGGCCATGGCGAACTTGAGGGTCTCCAGCCAGTCGCTGCCGGCGATGTCCGGGAACCAGCGGCGATCCTCCTCGGTAGGGTGCTCGCAGATGCGCCGCAGGTCGCTGTAGATGGCGAAGCCCAGGGTGTAGGGGTTGATGCCGGTGTAGTAGCGGCTGTCGTAGGGCGGCTGGTAGATGACGTTGGTGTGGCTCTGCAGGAATTCCATCATGAAGCCGTCCGTCACCAGCCCCTCGTCATACAGCGCGTTCATCAGCGTGTAGTGCCAGAAGGTGGCCCAGCCCTCGTTCATCACCTGGGTCTGGCGCTGGGGATAGAAGTACTGGGCGATCTTGCGCACGATGCGCACCACCTCGCGCTGCCAGGGTTCCAGCAGCGGCGCGTGCTTCTCGATGAAGTAGAGAATGTTCTCCTGCGGTTCAGCCGGGAAGCGCTGGTCGCTTTCGCGGCGGTCGTCCTTCTCCGTGGCGCGCGGGATGGTGCGCCACAGGTCATTGATCTGCTTCTGCAGGTGTTCCTCGCGGCTCTTCTGGCGCCTGCGCTCCTCCTCGGCGGAAATCGGGTAGGGGCGCTTGTAGCGGTCCACGCCGTAGTTCATCAGTGCGTGGCAGGAGTCGAGCAGGTCCTCCACCGCCTTGATGCCGTAGCGTTCCTCGCATTCGCTGATGTACTGGCGGGCGAACACCAGGTAATCGATGATCGAGCTGGCGTCGGTCCAGCTGCGGAACAGGTAGTTGCCCTTGAAGAAGCTGTTGTGGCCGTAGCAGGCGTGGGCGATGACCAGGGCCTGCATGCACATGGTGTTCTCTTCCATGAGATAGGCGATGCAGGGGTCGGAGTTGATCACGATCTCGTAGGCCAGGCCCATCTGGCCGCGGGTGTAGCCCTTCTCGGTGGCCAGGAAGTGCTTGCCGTAGGACCAGTGGTGGTAGCCGATGGGCATGCCCACCGAGGCGTAGGCATCCATCATCTGCTCGGCGGTGATCACCTCGATCTGGTTGGCGTAGGTGTCCAGGCCGAAGCCTTCGGCCAGGCGACCGATCTCCCGGTCATAGGCCTCGATCAGCTCGAAGGTCCATTCCGAGCCGGTGGAGAGGGGCTGGCGCTTGCGAGTCATCAGGCCATCCTCCGCTGGAACAGGTCGCGGAACACCGGGTAGATGTCCGCCGGCGAGACCAGCTGCTGCTGGGCGAAGCTTTCCGGGAAGGCCTCGCGCACCAGCTCGTATTCGTACCACAGCGCCTGGTGCTCGCGGGGGGTGATCTCCACGTAGGTGAAGTACTGGACGAACGGCATGATCTTCTCCTCCAGCAGCTCCCGGCACAGGGGCGAGTCATCGTTCCAGTTGTCGCCGTCGGAGGCCTGTGCCCCGTAGATGTTCCACTCGTTCACCGGGTAGCGGGCGGCCATGATCTCCTGCATCAGCTTGAGGGCGCTGGAGACGATGGTGCCGCCGGTTTCCCGGGAGTAGAAGAACTCTTCCTCGTCCACTTCCTTGGCGCTGGTGTGGTGGCGGATGAACACCACGTCGATCTTGTCGTAGCTGCGCTTGAGAAACAGGTACAGCAGGATGAAGAAGCGCTTGGCGATGTCCTTGGTGGCCTGGGTCATCGAGCCGGACACGTCCATCAGGCAGAACATCACCGCCTGGGACGTGGGGTTGGGATGCTTGACCAGCAGGTTGTACTTGAGGTCGAAGGTGTCCAGGAAGGGGATGCGATCAATGCGCGCGCGCAGCTTGTCGATCAGCGCCTCGGTTTCCTGGATGTCGGTGAAGTTGTCCGGTTCTTCGCGCAGCAGGCGCTCCAGCTCGGCGCGGGCGGCGCGCAGCTTGAGGCGGCTGCTGCCGGACAGGGCGATGCGCCGGGCATGGGCCGAGCGCAGGGTGCGGATGATGTTGATGCGCGACGGGTTGCCTTCGTTGCTGATGCCGGCGCGCACCGTCTTGAAGCTGTCGGCCCCGGTGATGTGGCGCTTGACCAGGTTGGGCAGCTCCAGGTCTTCGAACATGAAGTCCAGGAACTCCTCCTGGGTGATCTGGAACACGAAGTCGTCCAGGCCCTCCCCGCTGTTGCTGGCCTGGCCCTGGCCGCCACCGCCACCTTCCTCGCCGTGGGGGCGCGGGATGCGGTCGCCGCGCACGAACTCCCGGTTGCCCGGATGCACGCTGATCTGCCGGCCGCCCTTGCCGTGATGCAGGACGGGCTCGTCGATGTCGCGACCGGGGATGGTGATCTGTTCGCCGTGCTCCATGTCGGTTATCGAGCGACGGCCCACGGCCTCCTCGACAGCCTTCTTGATATGGCCACGGTACCGGCTCAGGAAGCGTTGCCGGTTCACCGTGCTCTTGTTCTTGCCGTTCAGGCGGCGATCAATCACATAGCTCATAGAGTGCCCCTTGGGGGGCAGTCGCAGGCTTCAGGCAGCCGAGCGCGGAGCGGGGTCGGCATCGACCCCGCGGGTGCCGCAGGTTGCCTGTCGCTTGCGGCCGCTTTACTGGGACTTGCGTACGCGCAGATACCATTCCGAAAGCAGGCGCACCTGCTTTTCGGTATAGCCGCGCTCCACCATGCGCACCACGAAATCGTTGTGCTTCTTCTGGTCTTCCTTGCTGGCCTTGGCGTTGAAGCTGATGACCGGCAGCAGGTCCTCGGTGTTGGAGAACATCTTCTTCTCGATCACCACGCGCAGCTTCTCGTAGCTGAGCCAGGACGGGTTCTTGCCGTTGTTGTTGGCGCGGGCGCGCAGCACGAAGTTGACGATCTCGTTGCGGAAGTCCTTCGGGTTGCTGATGCCGGCCGGCTTCTCGATCTTCTCCAGCTCCTCGTTGAGCGCCATGCGGTTGAGGATCTCGCCGGTTTCCGGATCGCGGTACTCCTGGTCCTGGATCCAGAAGTCGGCGTACAGCACGTAGCGGTCGAAGATGTTCTGGCCGTACTCGCTGTAGGACTCCAGGTAGGCGGTCTGGATCTCCTTGCCGATGAACTCGATGTAGCGCGGCGCCAGGTATTCCTTGAGGAAGCGCAGGTAGCGCTCGCGCACTTCCGGCGGAAACTGCTCCTGCTCGATCTGCTGTTCCAGCACATAGAGCAGGTGCACCGGGTTGGCGGCCACCTCGTGGGGGTCGAAGTTGAACACCTTGGAGAGGATCTTGAAGGCGAAGCGGGTGGAAAGCCCGGTCATGCCCTCGTCCACGCCGGCGGCGTCGCGGTATTCCTGGATCGACTTGGCCTTGGGATCGGTGTCCTTGAGGTTCTCGCCGTCATAGACGCGCATCTTGGAATAGATGTTGGAGTTCTCCGGCTCCTTCAGGCGCGACAGCACCGAGAACTGGGCAAGCATCTTCAGGGTGTCCGGCGCGCAGTGGGCGCGGGACAGCGAGCTGCTGGCCAGCAGCTTGTCGTAGATGCGGATTTCGTCGGTGACCCGCAGGCAGTAGGGCACCTTGACGATGTAGATACGGTCGATGAAGGCCTCGTTGTTCTTGTTGTTGCGGAAGTTGTGCCACTCGGACTCGTTGGAGTGGGCGAGGATGATGCCGTTGAACGGAATCGCGCCGAGCCCCTCGGTACTGTTGTAGTTGCCCTCCTGGGTGGCGGTCAGCAGCGGGTGCAGCACCTTGATCGGCGCCTTGAACATCTCGACGAACTCCATCAGCCCCTGGTTGGCGCGGCACAGGGCACCGGAGTAGCTGTAGGCGTCGGCGTCGTTCTGCGGGAAGTCCTCCAGCTTGCGAATGTCCACCTTGCCCACCAGCGAGGAGATGTCCTGGTTGTTCTCGTCGCCCGGTTCGGTCTTGGCGATGGCGATCTGGTTGAGAATCGAGGGATACAGCTTGACCACGCGGAACTGGCTGATGTCGCCGCCGAACTCCTGCAGGCGCTTGGTGGCCCAGGGCGACATGATGTTGCTCAGATAGCGCCGCGGGATGCCGTATTCCTCCTGGAGGATGGCGCCGTCCTCGCTGGCGTTGAACAGGCTCAGGGGCGACTCGAACACCGGCGAGTCCTTGATGGCGTAGAAGGGCACCTTCTCCATCAGCTGCTTGAGCTTTTCGGCCAGGGAGGACTTGCCGCCGCCGACCGGACCGAGCAGGTAGAGGATCTGCTTCTTCTCCTCCAGGCCCTGGGCGGCATGGCGGAAGAAGGAGACGATCTGTTCGATGCTGTCCTCCATGCCGTGGAAGTCGGCGAAAGCCGGGTAGCGACGGATGACCTTGTTGGAAAAGATCCGCGACAGGCGTGGATCGGTGGCGGTGTCGATCAGCTCCGGTTCACCGATGGCCATCAGCATGCGCTCGGCGGCGCTGGCGTAGGCGCTCGGGTCCTTCTTGCACAGATCCAGGTATTCCTGCAGGGAGAGTTCTTCCTCGCGTTTCGTTTCGAAGCGCTGCTGGAAGTGGCTGAAGATGCTCATGTGTCACCTCGCTCGAGTCATGGAGCCGGCGCGGCTCGTTCTTGCGGGTGCTGGACGCCTGCCGAGGCTTCGGTCAGGTCAAATCCCCCAGAACCTAAGGTCGCTTACGCCGGGAGCCGGTGGTCCGGCTCTTCCTTTTTTCGATGATCTTGGAGCAAGGATAGTTCGTAATCGGGGCGGTCAACGGTGGGCCGGCGCGAGTGGTCGGCCGCGGGGATCAGACGGTTTCCTGCTGGACTTCCCGGGGGAAGGCGGCGCGCCAGCCCTCGAAGCCGCCGTTGAGGCTGTAGACCTGGCTGAAGCCCTGGTGGGCCAGGTAGGCCGCGGCGCCCTGACTGGAAATGCCGTGGTAGCAGGTGACGATCAGTGGCTGGTCCAAATCCGCCTGGGCGATGAAGTCGGGCAGGTTGTGGTTGTCCAGGCGCCGGGCGCCGGGTATGTGCCCGAGGGCGAAGCTCTGGGCATCGCGGATGTCGACCAGTTGCGCGCCCTGCTCCAGGAGCTGGCGGGCCTGGTCCGGGTTGATGTACTGGAAGGTATCGGTCATGACTGGCTCCTGAACAGGCGACACAGGTGCTGGATGCCCGAGGCCAGCAGGGAAGTGGGCGATTGCGGGGTGGCAGGCGCAGCGTCCTGGCTGGGGGCGTTCGGCTGCTCCTTGCTGCGCTTCTGGCAGGTGCAGCGGTGCAGCTCGCCGGTATCCACGTTGAGCAGCGTCAGGGCACCGCCCCAGACGCAGCCGGTGTCCAGCGCATGGACGCCGGGTTCGTCGCAGCGCCCCTCCAGGGCCGCCCAGTGCCCGAAGATCAGCTTCTGGCCACGGGTCTTGCGCTTGGGATGGCTGAACCAGGGGGCGAAGCCGGACGGGGCACTGCCCATGCCTTCCTTGCTTTTCAGGTCCAGGGTGCCGTCGGGCGTGCAGAAGCGCATGCGGGTGAAGTAGTTGGTAATCACCCGCAGCCGCTCGATGCCGTGCAGGTTCTTGTTCCACCTGGCCGGCTCGTTGCCGTACATGCCATCCAGAAACTCGCGGATGCGGGTGTCGTCCCTGAGCACTTCCTCGACTTCCGCAGCACGCGCCAGGGCCTTCTTCAGGGACCACTGCGGGGGAATGCCGGCGTGCACCAGGGCGATGTCCCGCTCGGCGTCGTAGTGCAGCAGCTTCTGCTGGCGCAGCCAGTCGATCAGGTCGTTGCGGTCGGGCGCCTCGAGAATCTCGCGCAGGGTGTCGTGCTTCTTCAGGCGTTCGGCGTTGTACGCCGCGGCCAGCAGATGCAGGTCATGGTTGCCCAGCACGGTGGTGACCGAGTCGCGCATGGCATACAGGAAGCGCAGGGTGCCCAGCGAATCCGGCCCGCGGTTGACCAGGTCGCCGACCAGCCAGAGGTGATCCTTGCCCGGCTGGAAGTTCACCTGTCTGAGCAGGCATTGCAGGGGTTCCAGGCAGCCCTGGATGTCACCCACGGCATACAGGGCCATCAGTGCAGTGCTCCCGGTACGGCCAGGCGAAAGGGCGGGACAGGCGCCTCGAAACGGGTGCCGTCATCGGCGAGCATCTGATAGCTGCCGTGCATGCTGCCCACCTCGGTGCCCAGCACGGTGCCGCTGGTGTAGGTGTGGCTGGCACCGGGATCCAGATGGGGCTGCTGGCCGACCACGCCTTCGCCGCGTACTTCCTGCACCTGTCCGTCCCCGTCGGTGATGATCCAGTGGCGGGTCAGCAGCCGGGCCCCGACCTGCCCCGCATTGCGCAGGGTCACCGTGTAGGCGAAGGCGTAGCGACCCGATTCCGGCTGGGAGCGCTCGGCAAGGTAGTGGGTGACGACCTGGATATCGATGCGGTACGGATGCTCTGACATGCGGTATCGGTGCCTGGTCTCGGTCTAGGAATTGTCGTCGGCGGGGGGCTGCATGGCCAGCCGATCGGCCAATCGCACGAAGGCGGCCAGATCCAGCTGTTCGGGGCGCAGCGCGCCGTCCACGCCGGCGGCCTCGATCTCCTCCGCGCTCAGCAGTTGCTTGAGGGTGTTGCGCAGGGTCTTGCGGCGCATGTTGAAGGCCGCGCGCACCACACGATCCAGCTGGCGCACGTCCTGGGCCGGGTGCGGCGGGGTTTCGTGCGGCACCAGCCGGACAATGGCCGAATCCACCTTGGGGGCCGGCCGGAAGGCGCCCGGGCCGACATTGAACAGATGTTCCACCTGGCAGTGATACTGCACCATGATCGACAGGCGGCCCCAGTCGCCGCCGCCGGGTTCGGCGGCCAGCCGCTCCACCACTTCCTTCTGCAGCATGAAGTGCATGTCGCGGATCAGGCCGGCATGCTCGAGCAGATGGAAGATCAGCGGCGTGGAGATGTTGTATGGCAGGTTGCCGACCACTCGCAGGCTGTGCGGGCCTTCGGCCAGGGTGGAGAAATCGAACTTCAGCGCGTCGCCCTGGTTGAGGCGGAAGTTCGCCCGGTCGGCAAAGCGGCTGTTGAGGATGGGGATCAGGTCCAGGTCCAGTTCCACCACGTCCAGGTGGGCGCCGCTGTCCAGCAGTCCCTCGGTCAGTGCGCCCTGGCCGGGACCGATCTCCACCAGGCGTTCGCCGGCGCGGGGACGGATGGCGCGCAGGATGCGATCGATCACGCCCATGTCGTGCAGGAAGTTCTGACCGAAGCGTTTGCGGGCGCGGTGTTGATAGTCGGACATGGACAATTCCGGAGCTGCGTGAGCGAAGGTCGCGCAGTTTAACAGGTGAATCCGGCTGACGGAAAAGCGGCGTCAGCCCGCCGTTGATCGGCTCTGCGCCATGGTGTAGGCCGTGTGCAGGGCCACATGCAGGCTGCCGGTATCGACGCGGCCGGTGCCGGCCAGGTCCAGCGCGGTGCCGTGGTCCACCGAGGTGCGGATGATCGGCAGCCCGAGGGTGACGTTCACCGCTGCGCCAAATCCCTTGTACTTGAGCACCGGCAGGCCCTGGTCGTGATACATGGCCAGCACCGCGTCGCAGCCGTCCAGGTGCCTGGGGGTGAACAGGGTATCGGCCGGCAAGGGGCCGATCAGTTCCAGACCTTCCCGGCGCAGCCGCTCCAGGGTCGGCTCGATGACCTCGATTTCCTCCCGACCCAGATGGCCGTCTTCGCCGGCATGGGGGTTGAGGCCGCAGACCAGGATGCGCGGGTGCGCGATGCCGAACTTGTCGCGCAGGTCGGCATGCAGGATGCGGGCAACCCGCTCGAGGCGCTCCGGGGTGATGGCGGCGGCCACGTCCTTGAGCGGCAGATGGGTGGTCACCAGGGCGACGCGCAGCCCCTCGGTGGCCAGCATCATCACCACCTGCTCGGTGTGGGTCAGCTCGGCAAGAAATTCGGTATGCCCGGAAAAGGGCACTCCGCCCTCGTTGATCACGCCCTTGTGCACCGGCGCGGTGATCATGCCGGCGAAGGTGTCCTGAACGCAGCCTTCGCCGGCGCGGCGCAGGGTTTCCAGCACATAGTCGGCGTTGGCAGGATTCAGGTGGCCGGGCCGGACCCGGGCGTGCAGCGGGGTGTCCCAGACGTACAGGCTGCCGGCGGGCGCCGGGTGCCTGGGCCAGTCGTCCGGGCCCACGTCCCGCAGGTTGATGTTCAGCCCCAGCTCGGCGGCCCGCTGGCGCAGCAGTTCGCGGCTGGCCACCGCCACCAGGGCATGGGGCTGCGCCTCGCGGGCCAGCAGCAGGGACAGGTCGGGGCCGATGCCGGCGGGTTCGCCGGGAGTGAGAGCAAAGAGGCGGCAGGTCATGGCGGATACCGGATGCAATCGTGGAGCGGCTTCAGCCGCGACAGGCGGGTTCGGCGCCGGCGGACCGGAGCGGCCGGCTTCAGCCGCTCCGCTCACGGATCAGATCTTGATTTCCACATAGGCCTCGTCGCGGATCTGCCGCAACCAGGTCTGCAGTTCCTCGTCGTACTTGCGCGCCCGCAGGGCGTTCATCGCCTGCTGTTCGCGGATCTGATCGCTGCTGTCCACGGCGCGACGGTCGAGCACTTCGAGGATGTGCCAGCCGAAGGGCGAGCGGAACGGGCGGGACAGCCGGCCGATCGGCGAGTTGGCCATCACGGTGCGGAATTCGGGCACCAGGGCCTCGGGATCCACCCAGTTGAGGTCGCCGCCGTTGAGCGCGGAGCCTGGATCTTCCGAGAACTGGCGCGCCAGGGTGGCGAAGTCCTCACCGTTCTGGATGCGCTGATGCAGTCGCTCGGCCAGGCGCTGGCTCTCCTCCAGGCTGCGGATCTCGCTGGGCTTGATGAGGATGTGGCGCACGCGGGTTTCCTGCCGCAGCATCTGCTCGCCTTCGCCGCCGCGGCGGTCGAGCAGCTTGATCAGCAGGAACCCGCCCGGGGTGCGCAGGGGCTCGCTGACCTCGCCCACCTTGAGGGCGGCGACCATCGAGTCCAGGGGCGGTGGCAGCTGGGCCGCCTTGCGCCAGCCCATCTCGCCACCTTCCAGGGCGTTCTCGTCGGCGGAGCGGCTCATGGCCAGCTGGGCGAAGTCGGCGCCCTGACGCAGCTGGTTGTAGATGTCGCGGGCCTGCCGTTCGGCGGTCTGGATGGCCTCGCTGGACGCGCCGTCCGGCAGCGGGATCAGGATACTGGCCAGGCGCAGATCCTCGGACAGCTGCAGCTTGCCGAGCTCGGAGGCCAGGAAGTTCTGCACTTCCTGGTCGCTGACCTGGATGCGTTCGGCCACCCGGCGCTGACGCACCCGGCTGATGATCATCTCGCGGCGCACCTGATCGCGGGCGTCCTCGTAGGACAGGCCATCGCGGGCCAGGGCGGCGCGGAACTGGTCCAGGGTCAGGCCGTTGCGCTGGGCGATGCTGGCCATGGTCTCGTTGAGTTCGGCATCGCCGATGCGGATGCCGGAGCGCTCGCCGATCTGCAGCTGGATGTTCTCGATGATCAGGCGCTCCAGGACCTGCTGGGTCAGCACGTGCTCGGGAGGCAGCGCCGCGCCGCGCCGACCGATGGTCTGCTGGACTTCACGCAGGCGGGCCTGGAGCTGGCTCTGCATGATCACGTCGCCATCGACGATGGCGGCCACCCGGTCCAGCGGGCGGACCTGGGCGTGGGCGGTAGCCGCGAGCAGCAGGGTGCCCAGCAGCAGCGGGCGCAGACAGTCAGCGAGCTTGATCTTCACGTCTTCGGTAACCTTGAATGCCTTGATCGAGGAAGGACTCTAACCTGTTGCCGGTCACGCCGCCGAGTCCCTTGAGGATGATCTGCACGAAGAAGCCGTGATCGGTTTCCTCGTTCAGTGCCGGATTCAGACTGGTTTCGTCACGATCGATCCATTGGCGATAGACCATGCGCAGCTTCCAGCAGCAGCTGTCGTACTCGAAGCCGCCTATGGCATCCAGCGTGCGTTCCTGGCTGTAGTCGTACTGCCAGCGGGCCAGCAGGCTCCACTGCGGGACGATGGGCCACACCACCGAGAAGTCATGCTGGCTGACCTTGTAGTAATCCTTGATGTAATTGTCCTGCCCCGGAACCCCATAGTCCGGGTTGTTGACATACAGGCCGCTGACCGGATCGTAGCGCAGGGTGTCGTTGCGGTAGCGGTAGCCGATGTTGAGGATCTTGTTCGGGTTGTCGGCGGGCTGGTAGTGGAACATGGCACTGCCTGAGCGGGTGCGGTGCACATCCGGATCCCAGTTGAAGTTGGCGGTCAGGCGCCAGTCGCGATTGAAACGGTACTGATATTCCAGCGCATAGGGCGATACCGAGGACTGCGCGTCGGCGCGGGTTTCGTAGCGGATGTCCGGCATCTGCACTTCGCGATCCTGGAAGTAGAAGATCTGCCCGATGGAGAAGCGCTGGCGCTCGAAGCCGTTGGGCTGGATCCAGCGGTTGGTCACGCCGAGGGAGAGCTGATTGGCATCGCCGATGCGATCCTTACCGGAGAAGCGGTTGTCCCGCCACAGGCTGCCATAGCTGAAGCTGGCCTCGCCGGTGTCGAAGATCGGAATCTCATCCTGTTCCTCGTAGGGAACATAGAGATAGAACAGGCGCGGCTCCAGGGTCTGGCGGAAGTCCCTGCCGAACAGGCGGGTGTCGCGATCGAAGTACAGACCGGCGTCCAGGCTGGCAATGGGCAGACCGCGCTCCGGTGCGTCGTCGAAGTCGGTGCCGCTAGGCAGCGTGGCGAAGCCGCGCTCATCCAGGTCCAGGTCGTAGTGCGTGTGGGCGTACTTCAGGGTTGGCCTGAGGAAGCCCCAGGTCCATTCCAGCGGCAGGCTGATGCTGGGTTCGAGGTGAACGCGAGTACCCTCGGCACGTTTCAGGCCGCGCAGGTTTTCGTCATACCAGCGCTGTGCGGCAGTGCCGGTGTTGCCATCGATATCCGTGAAATACCCGCTGCGCAAGCTGCGCTGGAACTGAACGTACTCGGTGCCATAAGAGAACACCAGCCCGCCCGGATTGAACGGCAGGCGGCCGTTCAGGGTGAACTGTGGCAGCCGATCGTAGGGTGTGACGCCTTCCACCGTGGTGCGCTCATAGGCATGGACCGCCAGGCGAGCCGTGTAACCATCGCCCCGCCAGCTCAGGCCGGCGCGCTGGTTCAGGTAGTCCGGCCGGTCGAAGCCCAGGTTGGTGTCCAGGTCCTGGAAATAATAGGGGTCGCTGATGGTGGTGTAGTCCACCTCGCCTCGCAGACGCGGGGTGAAGTTGCTGGTGTGCTGCCAGCTGTATAGCCAGCGGGTGGATTCGTATTCGGACTGGCGGCGACGCTCGTCGTTGTCGTCGTCCAGCCAGGCGGCGCCCATCTGCCCCCGGCTGTTGCGCGTCAGGTAGCGGAACTCGCCTTCCATCTGCAGGCCGCGCTCGGTCATGTAGCGCGGATAGAGGGTGGCGTCGAAGTTCGGCGCCAGGTTGAAGTAGTAGGGCGTCTGCAGGGCGATGCCGCTATCGTCGGTGCTGCTGATGCTCGGCGCCAGGAAGCCGGACTGGCGTCGATCATCCAGTGGGAAATAGATGTAGGGCGTGTAGAACACCGGAATGTCCTTCACGCGCAGCGTCACGTTGGTGGCGGTGCCGAAGCCGGTGGCCGGATTGAGGGTGACGTTGTTGCCCTTGAGCACCCAGGTGTTCTCCCCGGGCTCGCAGCTGGTATAGGTGCCATCCTTCAGGCGGATCACCGCATTCTCGTCGCGGGTCGCATACAGGGCGGTGCCGCGCGCATGGGCGGGGTGCAGGACGTACTCGGCGTTGTCGACCCGCGCCGCACCGGAGTCGAGCTGCAGCTCGGCGCGCTCGCCCATCACCAGCATGCCCCGGTCACGCAGGCGCACCTGGCCTTCCAGTTCGCCCAGGTTGGTCTGCTGGTCGAGGGTGGCCACCTGTGCCTCGGCCTGCATGCCGGCCTGACGCAGTACCACGTCGCCCTCCAGGACCGTGCGCTCGCGGCGCTGGTCGTAGCTGGACGCGTCCGCCGAGGCGTAGGTGGGGGCCTCGGCGGCAGGCGTGCGATCGTCCATGCCGGGACGCTCGGGCTCCACGTAGCCGCCGCGACACCAGGGGCCGATCTCGGCCTGCTGCGCGGGAGTCAACTGCTCGCGCGGCACCCAGTCCATGTGCTGGTAGGGATTGCGGGCCTGTGACGGCGTTGCGGATTGCGTCGCTGTGGCAGCTGCCGGCGGAGTTGCGGAACTGGTATGCTCCGGGCGCGGTGGCGAGTCGGCCGGCGCGGGTTCGGCGCGACAGACCCAGGTGCCATCCTCGGCGCTTCGGCAATCGAACTGTTCCTCCGCCCCGAAGCTGCCGGTCAGTGGTTGCAGCGCCAGCAGGCCGCCGGCCAGCAAGGGAAATTTCCTGCGAAATGCGAAGATTCTCACGGCCATCTTTCGGGTCCGACTGCTTTGCGCGATGGGCCTGCGAAGAGCTGTCGCATGCTTCTCGATGGGCTGATAAAAGGCATCGGATGATAAAACATGACCTGCACAACGGCCAGCGCCGTCGGAGTTTCCCGAATGATTGATCACGATGTCCGCCTCCAGCGGCTGAGTGCCTGGTTCGACCGACTTTTGCCCGAGCTGTTCGAGTCGCTGAACTGGGGCAGCGTCACCCCGGGCGAGCTGACGCCGGCCAGCAGCGACGCCAGTTTTCGCCGCTATTTCCGCTGGCAGGCCGGGGAGCGCAGCCTGGTGCTCATGGATGCGCCGCCGCCCCGGGAAGATTGCCGCCCCTTCGTGAAGATAGCCGGCCTGCTGGCCGATGCCGGTGTGCATGTGCCGCGGGTGCTGGCCAGCGATCTGGAACAGGGTTTCCTGGTGCTGGATGACCTGGGCCGCCAGACCTATCTGGAGGTGATCGACACGGACAATGCCGATCGCCTGTTCGATGATGCCGTTAGCGCCCTGCTGGCCTTCCAGCGCCTGCCCCGGGACGCCGACCTGCCCGACTACGACGAGGCGCTGCTGCGCCGCGAGCTGCAGCTGTTCCCCGAGTGGTACCTGGCCCATGAGCTGCAGCTGGCGTGGAACGCCGAGCAGCAGGCCGCCTGGGAGCGCGTGTGCCGCTTGCTGATCGACAGTGCGCTGGCCCAGCCGCGAGTGCTGGTGCATCGCGACTACATGCCGCGTAACCTGATGCTCAGCGAGCCGAACCCCGGCGTGCTGGACTTCCAGGATGCGGTCTGGGGGCCGGCCAGCTACGACATCACCTGCCTGTTCAAGGACGCCTTTCTCAGCTGGCCGCTGGCCCGTGTGGATGCCTGGCTGGAGCGCTACTGGCAGCGGGCCTGCGAGGCGGGCATCGCGGTGCCGCAGCGTTTCGAGGACTTCCTGCGCGACTGCGACCTGATGGGGGTGCAGCGCCACTTGAAGGTGATCGGCATCTTCGCGCGCATCTGTCACCGGGATGGCAAGCCCAGGTACCTGACGGACGTGCCGCGCTTCTTCGCCTATATCGACGAGGTGGCGGCGCGTCGGCCCGAGCTGGCCGAACTGCGCGATCTGCTGGCTCAGCTGCCGGAGCGTGGTGCATGAAGGCAATGATCCTGGCCGCCGGCAAGGGCGAGCGCCTGCGTCCGCTGACCCTGCACACCCCCAAGCCGCTGGTGCGGGTAGGCGACAAGCCGCTGATCGAATACCACATCGAGGCCCTGGCCCGGGCCGGCATCCGCGAGCTGGTGATCAACCACGCCTGGCTCGGCGCGCAGATCGAGGCAGCCCTGGGAGACGGCGCGCGCTGGGGCGTGCGGATCGCCTATTCGCCGGAAGGCGAGCCGCTGGAGACCGGCGGTGGCATTCGCAAGGCCCTGCCGCTGCTGGGCGATCAGCCTTTCGTGGTGGTCAACGGCGACATCTTCACCGACTACGATTTTGCCCGTCTGTGCGACATCGAGGTCGCTTCAGCGCATCTGGTTCTGGTCGATAACCCCGAACATCATGCCGAGGGCGATTTCGCCTGGTGCGAGGGTCGCCTGGTGCCGGACCGGGGGGGTGTGCCACGACTGACCTACAGTGGTATCGCGGTGCTGCACCCCCGACTGTTCGCGGACAGTCCCGAGGGCGCCTTCCGGCTGGCTCCGTTGCTGCGTCGCGCACTGGACGCCGGAATGGTCAGCGGGGAGCACTTTACCGGGTGCTGGCTGGATGTCGGCACCCATGAGCGATTGGCGCAGGCGGAGCGCCTGCGAACGAGGGAATCCTGAATCATGCGTTGGCCTGTCACTCTGCTGGGCGCGATTGCCGGACTGGCGCTGGCGAGCATACCGGGTGCGCTGCTCGGCGGCGTGCTCGGCCACAGCCTGGACCGGCGGCTGCAGATTCGTTCCTGGAAGGGACTGCTCCAGCGTCTGGGCTGGAACTGGGGTGAGCTGGCGGACAACGACCTCTTGTTCATCCTGCTGGGTCGCCTGGCCAAGTGCGACGGGCGTGTGCTGGAAAGCCACATTGCCCAGACCCGCGCGGAAATGCGTCGGCTGAAGCTGGGTACCGACCAGCAGCGCAAGGCGATCCAGGCTTTCAACCGCGGCAAGAGCGGCGAGGACGGACTGCTCCTGCCGCTGCGCCGGCTGCGCAAGCGCCCCGAGCAGGTGCGTGACATGCTGGCCGCCTGCTGGCGACTGGCTGCCACCGAGAACCCGATCAGCGAGCGCAAGCGCAACCTGATCCTGCTCTGGGGCCGCTGGGCGGGCCGCACGCCGGGCGAGGTACTGGAGCTGCAGCCGCGGAGCGGCGCCCAGGGTTCCGGACAGCCGCGTGCCGCCATGGCGGTGCGCAAGCGCAGTCCCTACGAGGCGGCCCTGGAACTGCTGGGCGTGGGGGAAACCGCGGAGCCGGGCGAGATCAAGCGGGCCTATCGGCGCCTGCTCAGCCAGTATCACCCCGACAAGCTGGCCGGTGCCGGTGCCAGTGCCGAGGAAGTGCGCCTGGCGACCGACAAGACTCGCGAGCTGCACAGCGCCTACAACCTGATCCGCGAGCGCCACGGCTTCTAGTCGACAGTAGAAGCCACTTCATCGACCAGGTGGTGGCTCGGTGAAGGGCGTTCACCGCAGCACCCGGCTGGTCGCCTCGGGCCTGGCTCTTTCTGATGGTGGTATCAGCGCTGGGCGGCGCGGGGCTCCAGCTGCAGCCAGCCGCGCACTCTGCGTACCAGCTGCTCCTGTTCGGCCCGGGCGTCGCTCGGCAGGCTCGGCAGGCCGATCTGCAGATAGGCCGGATGCTCCTGGCGCTTGCTGGCGTTCAGGCGCTCCCGGGCGCCCTGACGCTGGGCGGGCCGGTCGCGGTAGTAGAAATCCCCGGTCGCCAGGCGCAGTTGCGGCAGCAGTTCGTCCAGGGGAGTAGCCACGGCCTCCGGCTCCCGTGCCGACACCATGACCAGCTGGGAGACGTCGGCGGGCTGTTCCTGGTGCAGGAAGCGGGCGGCCCAGTAGGCCCCCGTGCCATGGCCGAGCAGCACCAGCGTACGCGGGTTGTGCTGACGGGCATGCTCCAGTGCGGCGCGCACCCGCGCCAGCAGGCGGCGCTCATGATCGGGCTCGGCCGGCGCCAGTTCGTCCAGCAGCGCCTGGTGCGGTTCCGCTCCGGCGCCCCGCTCGGGCAGGGCGTCGGCGACAGGCTCGGCCAGCTGGGCTGGCGCCTGTTCGCCGTCCGGCGCCTCGCTCGCTTGCTCCGGCTCGCCTTTTTCCACCCCTTCCAGCACCACCGTGACCGGCCTGGTCTTGCGGGACTGCACACCGGAATGGGGCGCATCCGGCAGGCTCAGGCTCAGGGTGCTCCAGCCCAGGTCAGGCAACTGGCGGCGCAGCGGTCCGATGGCCGTGGGCCAGTCGGCCGTTTCGCCCTCGCCGTGCAGCAGGATGACCAGGCCGGCCGGCTGGGCCTGGTTGGCCGGCAGCCACAGGGACAGGAAGGGATCGGCGCCGCCGTCGAGCATCAGCTGCTGGCGCTGCGGCAGTTGGCGCTGCAGGGCCTGCTGGTGGGATTCGCTGCGGCTGTCCAGCATGGGGCGCGGCGGTGCCGGGCGTACCTCCGGCTCGCTGGCCGCGGGCGGCACTTCCACCTGCCCGTCCTCGGCCGTGGCCGGCAGACCGTGCAGCAGCAGGGCCAGGGTCAGCGGAGAGAGCAGGGCGGCGGGATGACGCAGCATGGCAACTGAACCGTTGAAAGGAGGACGCCTGGAGTCTAAAGGGCAATGGCCGGCTTGTCAGGCGGGCCACCCGAAAAGCCGGTGTGCGGGAGTACAATGCCCGTCCTTTCCGGAATTTGCCCTGCCGAGGTCCGTCTCCATGCAACCCTTCGCCATCGCTCCGTCGATCCTTTCCGCCGACTTCGCCCGCCTCGGCGAGGATGTGGACAAGGTGCTCGCCGCCGGCGCCGACATCGTGCACTTCGACGTGATGGACAACCACTATGTGCCCAACCTGACCATCGGCCCGATGGTGTGCAGCGCACTGCGCAAGTACGGGATCAGCGCGCCGATCGACGTGCACCTGATGGTCAAGCCGGTGGACCGCATCATCGGCGACTTCCTGGAGGCCGGCGCCAGCTACATCACCTTCCACCCGGAAGCCAGCGAGCACATCGACCGTTCCCTGCAGCTGATCAAGAGCGGTGGTGCCAAGGCCGGCCTGGTGTTCAACCCGGCCACCCCGCTGGATTGCCTGAAGTACGTGATGGACAAGGTGGACATGATCCTGCTGATGAGCGTCAACCCCGGCTTCGGCGGACAGAAGTTCATCCCCGGTACCCTCGCCAAGCTGCGCGAGGCCCGCGCGCTGATCGACGCCAGCGGCCTGGACATCCGCCTGGAGATCGACGGTGGGGTGAACGTACAGAACATCCGCGCCATTGCCGAAGCCGGCGCCGACACCTTCGTGGCCGGCTCGGCGATCTTCAGCCAGCCCGACTACAAGGCGGTCATCGATGCCATGCGCGCCGAGCTGGCCCAGGTTCGGCAATGACCCTCCTGCACGAGCTGTTCGGCGGTAGCCTGCCGCGGCTGGTGATGTTCGACCTGGACGGCACCCTGGTGGACTCGGTGCCGGACCTGGCGGCGGCGGTGGATCGCATGCTGCTCCAGCTGGACCGCCCGCCCGCGGGCATCGAGCGGGTGCGCCATTGGGTCGGTAATGGCGCCCGGGTGCTGGTGCGTCGCGCTCTGGCCGGCCAGCTGGATCACTCCGCCGTGTCGGACGCGGAGGCCGAGGCCGCGCTGGCGCTGTTTACCGAAGCCTATGCCGGCACCCATGAGCTGACCCGTGTCTATCCCGGCGTGGCAGAGTGCCTGGACTGGCTGGCCGCGCAGGGCATTCCGCTGGCGGTGATCACCAACAAGCCCGGCCAGTTCGTCGCGCCGTTGCTCGAGGAGAAGGGGTTGGCCCGCTACTTCCGCTGGACGGTGGGCGGCGACACCCTGCCCGTGCAGAAGCCTGATCCGGCGGCGCTGTTCTGGGTGATGGACAAGGCCGGGGTGGAACCGGCTGATGCCCTGTTCGTCGGCGACTCGCGCAATGACGTGCTGGCGGCCCAGGCGGCCGGGGTGCGCTGCGTGGCCCTGAGCTACGGCTACAACCACGGCCGGCCCGTCGCCGAGGAAATGCCTGATCGGGTTCTCGATGATCTGCGTCAGCTGGTTGCCAGCGCCGCGGGCCTGCGC
>Ga0209075_1001694_pt1 | contig 20499 bp, 14 predicted proteins | sample Stecom2011_FD_187523 | JGI IMG/M metagenome (GOLD analysis project Ga0209075, IMG submission 187523) | Agricultural soil microbial communities from Utah to study Nitrogen management - Steer compost 2011 (SPAdes) (version 2) | ecosystem: Environmental > Terrestrial > Soil > Agricultural land...
AGAATACTTATCGTCGTATTTTCCAATAGCACTCCAATCAAACTCTTTTCTAAAAGCTTCTTGGTCTTGCTTGCGCTCTTCTGCTGTTCTAGGTACCTCTACTTCTTGCAACTCCTCAGCATCTGTCGTTTTATCATCGATAATTGCTTCATTTCTTGGAGCTATCTTTTGTCTAGGTTGCTTCACAAGCTTTGCCTCTTCCTTTTTCTCAGAAGTTTCTACTTTCGTATCGGCATCTTTTTTTGCTTCCTTTGCAGCCGCTTCAACCGGATTCTTTTCAGGATCTGCTTTTGGTGTAGCTGTTTTTTCAGCCTTCACTTCTGCTTCCGGCTTTTCAGCTTTCTTTTCTGTTGGAGCTTTTTCTTCTGAAGCTTTCACTTCATTTGAAGTTTCTTTGTTTTCTGCAGCTTCAGTTGCTGCTTTTTTTGTTTCTGCTGCTTTTTCGTTTGCAGCTTTTTCGTTAGATTCAGCCATTAAGTGACTTTTGTTTTGTATTTCGCCTTTTAGATCGGTATGAAAGCGAAAGCGTTTATAAATATCCCAACATACCGATAGTCAGGCTTATTTTTTTGAGGGTGCAAAGATAACAAAAAATCATAAGTGTTTTAAAATAGACATAATATATTTATTTAAGCCAATTAATTTACTCTTCAATACATCTATTGCTAACTTTGTGTTTAGAATCATATAAGTATGAAAAAGTTCGATATTCCTCAAATTTATAAAAGTTCTTTTATTTCACAAATAAAAGAAAGTAGAAAAGTTAAAGATCCACGTAAAAAGGATTTTACACCAACAACCTTAGATTTTGGCAATGTTCAATTCCTAATTGCCAGGCACTTTGGGTTTTGTTTTGGTGTGGAAAACGCCATTGAAATTGCCTATACTGCAGTTGAAAAAAATCCTGGAAAACGCATTTTTCTGTTAAGCCAAATGATTCATAACCCTTCAGTAAACGCAGACCTTGAAGCTATGGGAATACGTTTTATTATGGATACACATGGCAAGCAGTTTATTCCTTGGGATGAACTAAAAGCAGATGACATCGTATTAATCCCTGCCTTTGGCACTACCTTAGAAACCGAAAAAATTCTAAAAGACATAGGCATACAACTTGAAGAGTACGACACCACTTGCCCTTTTGTAACCAGAGTATGGAAACAATCTCAAAAATTGGGCGAAAAAGATTATAGTGTAATCATACATGGCAAACAACGACACGAAGAAACGAGGGCTACTTTTTCTCATAGCTCAAAATATGCCCGCTCTATTGTAATAAGAGATTTTGAAGAAGCAAAAATATTGGGAGATTATATTTTGGGCAAAGTAGATTTATCGGTATTCAACAAACACTTTGGAGACCGTATCTCTGCTAATTTTGATCCTGAAAAGCATTTGAGCAAAGTTGGTGTGGTAAACCAAACTACAATGTTGGCAGTAGAAACCCAAGGCATTGCCGACTACTTTAAAGAAGTAATGATAGAGAAGTTTGGCGATAAAGACATAGAAAACCACTTTGCAGACACTAGAGATACCTTATGTTATGCTACAAACGACAACCAAAGGGCTACTTATGGTTTGTTAGAAGCAGAAGCCGACTTGGCAATTGTAGTAGGTGGTTACAACAGTTCAAATACTTCGCATTTGGTGGAGTTGTGTGAAGAGAAGGTTCCCACTTATTTCATTTCTGGAGCAGATGAAATTCTATCTAATGAAAGCATCCGCCATTTTGACTATAACAATAAAAAGCGCTTAACTACAAACAATTACCTTCCGAATAAAAGGCCACTTAGAATCATTTTATCCTCTGGCGCTTCTTGTCCTGATGCAATTGTAGATACTGTACTTGAGAAACTAGTTGGTTATTTTGAAACCAACATTACCAAAGAAATGCTATTGGATCAATTTTTAGAAAATTGATTGGGCTTAGACTTAAGTCGAAAATTTTTCTTGAATAAGATCGAGCACAAAATTGAGCTGCTCGCTAGGTGTTAAATTAGAATTGTCTAACAAAACGGCATCTTCTGCTTTTCGAAGTGGGTTTTCTTCTCTTTCAGTGTCGTTTTTATCTCTAAAGTTTAGATTCTCATATACTTCATCGAAGGTAATTTCTACCCCTTTAGTTTGAAGTTCGCTAAAACGCCTTGCTGCACGAATATTTTTATCTGCTGTCATAAATATTTTCAAAGCAGCATCGGGAAAAACCTTGGTTCCTATATCTCTACCATCCATTACAATTCCTTTGGCTTCGCCTGCTTTTCTCTGTAAGTCAATCATGCGTTTGCGCACAACTTTGTTTTGCGCTACAGTACTTACTTCAGCCGATACTTTTTTGCCACGTATCTCATCTTCTACCGCTTCTCCATTCAGCATGGTGATTGTTCCGTTAGAGTTGGTATCTTTCTTAAACTGAATGTCAACTTGATCAATTAAAGTATTAATTTCAGCTTCTGAACAGGATTTTAGATTGATATTATTCCTCAAAAAGTATAAGGTAAGGGCACGGTACATAGCACCGGTATCCATATAAGCATAATTCAACCTTTTGGCCAATGCTTTGGCTAAAGTACTTTTTCCGCAAGATGAAAAACCGTCTACTGCTATTATAATCGGATCCATGCTACTATATTAGTTGATAAAATCTGAAAGATTGGTGGAAACTGAAAAGGTGTTTGTCGCCCCAACTTGATGGTAAGCTGACCGACCATAACTAAGATGAAACTTAGAGATTCGCATTCCAAAACCCCAACTTATTCCAACTGTTCCTAGTTTCTCTTCTACCTTGAGTTCAGTTCTTCGCAAATAGTTGTAACCAAAGCGAACATTAAAATTTTGGGTTAATAAAAACTCCGCATTAAATATAAGATGTCTTGCAAAATTATCAAGAAACCCATTGTTTTCTTTATCTTGGTTTTCAGTTCCTAAAATTACATTCTCCTCTTTTTTATTGGGATTTGTATACCTTAAATCCCATTGCTGAAGTTGTTGAAATATCAATCCAAAACGAATGGGAACTTTATCCAACTTTTTGCTGAGCCCAAACTGAATTTCAAAAGGCATTTTTTCTTTTTCCGCATTCTCTACGTAGGTCGTAATTTGACTGCCTATATTTTTTCCCAATAAGGATAAAGTTAAACCGTGCTCTGATAAATTATAGGTTAAGCCGACATCAGCCAATAAGCCAACTGAACTATTGTCATAAAAAGAAGAATAAACAGTTTTTAAATTGGCGCCTACAGAAAATAGACTGTCTATTTGTCTGCCATAACCCAAAATAAAAGCATACTCCCCTGCGGTAAAGTTTCCAACATCTACGCCTGCCCTATCGTATTCAATAAAGTCTCCATAATCTACATACTTCACACCAAAATTAAAAGTTCCTATGTTTTTAAAATCATGTGCATATGAAGCTACCCCATAATTAATATCAGCCAAATAACTGACATAAGAAAATGCCATCTTATTGCTCATTTGTTTATTGAGCAATGCAGGATTGTCTATTCCTAAGAAAATATCATCATCTTTTACGGCAATTTGGTTGCCTCCCATTGCAGCTACTCGGGCTGAGCTACTTAAATTGAGAAACTCATAGGTATTGCTGCCGCCGATTTGCGCTTTTAAACTGCCACCAATAACAACAACTGAAAGGATTAAAAGAAAAAAATGCCTCATACAAAAAGGTAATATTTTAAGAATACGCTAAAATAAAGGTTTTATTGCATTGCCAATGGAAGATTGCTCTAAAATCTATCGAAAAACAAGTTTTCTTATCATTGATAATTCAATTGTTTTAACAACTTCTTAGTTTTGTTTATTTTCAGTATTGCGTAAGCAATAGCACAACTTACTCTTCACTTTTTAGCATGTCTATTCGCTTTCCTTCAAAAAGCTCAAAACCCATTAACTTACAAGGTAATTTCCCATTCATCAGTGGAATTTTAACTTTTGCTTTTAATCCAACATTTTTAAAACCCTCTGAATCTGTGCTAAAAATCCAAGCTGTCCACCCTGTATAAGAATGTTTTAAAGTTTCTCCAATTTTATTGTAAAATGAAGGCAAGTCACCACTTACATTCAGGCGCTCTCCATAAGGTGGATTCATAAGAATAACCCCACTTTCTGCAGGTGGATGTGCTTTGAAAAAATCTGTTTGTTTTAGCTCTATATGGTTTCTCAAATTTGCCGCATTTATATTTATTCGAGCAGCTCTAATGGCATTGCTTTGTATATCTTGAGCATATATTTTACAACTAGGCTCTCTATAATGCTCCTTTGCTTCTCCTAATATTTTCGAAAAGAGTGATTGATCGTAATCTGCCCAAGACTCAAATGCAAAATTTGTTCTGTTGTAGTTCGGAGGAATATTTGCAGCAATTAATGCCGCCTCAATTGCGATGGTTGCAGAACCACACATTGGGTCAAAAAAGTCTTGCTCCCCCTTCCATTTGGTTTTTAATATAAGTGCTGCAGCTAGTGTTTCATTTATTGGCGCAGCCGAGCTTTCTCTTCGGTAACCTCTTTTAAAAAGTGGCTCTCCAGAACTATCTAAAGATATGGTAACATGTTGTTCTCTAATGTGCAAGTGGATTTTAACATCAGCATCTGTTTTGGCTACATTTGGACGTTCCATGCCTCCATCTTTAAAGCGATCTACAATAGCATCTTTCAGTCTTAAAGCAATGTACTGAGAGTGTGGGAAATGTTTTGCATTTACGGCAAAATCAATGTAAAAAGTTTTGTCTGAACCAAACAATTCTTCCCAGGCATATTCTTTTGCCTTTCTATAAAATTGATCTTCTGTATGTGCTTTAAAGTGATAAATTGGTTTTAGAACCTTTAAAGCAGTTCGCAGCCAAATGTTGGCTTTGTAAAGCACACTTAAATCTCCCCTAAAGCTAATGGCACGCTTCTGACGTTTTATATCTGTGCCGCCAATAGCAGCAATCTCTTCTTCAAGCTCCTCTTCTATATTTTGCATACAAGTGGCCACCATTTCAAACTCACCAGAATTATCCATTTGTATTGCCTTTCCATCACCTTCAGGTTGGGGAAAACTTTTTCGCTCCTTTTTCTGCTTGATATTTAGCTTGTCTAATATCGATGGAGTACGTTTTTCTTCTGCTTTATTATCTTCATTTGCCATGCTGCAAAGGTAAATAGATTTTAGTTCAATCTGCACAATATCACAATTCGCGAAATCCAACAAATGAAATTACTTTTGCAAAACCATTGTGCCAAAATTTCACAACTTAAGTTTTAATCAATGTTTACATGACAAAGTGTCAAGCTAACTGACTTGGCAAAAGATTTGAAGAAGGAAATACTCATGCGTTTTAAAAAAAATTTTATGAAAGCAAAAGATAACAAGCAAGAAGAGGAAAACAGGGAAATCAATATTGATCAGCAAGTTCAAAATGAAAATGTAGAAGAAGAAAACGTTGAGACTGAGGCAAATGATTCAGAATTGAGTGATATTGAAAGAAAAGATCTAGAAATTAGCGCACTAAATGACAAGTATTTAAGGCTTTATTCAGAGTTTGACAACTATAAAAGAAGAACTCAAAAAGAAAAATTAGAACTATACAAAACAGCAGGTGAAGATGTGTTTAAAAGCCTTTTGCCTGTAGTAGATGATTTTGAGAGAGCATTAAAGTCTATGGAAGAAACAAAAGACTACGATAGCTTAAAAACAGGTGTAGATTTAATTTTCAACAAACTTTTGGGTGTGCTAAAATCAAATGGTGCAATACAAATGGAATCTTCCATAGGAAAAGAGTTTGATAGTGACTTTCACGATGCAATTACTCAAATCCCTGCAGCTAAAGAGGAATTAAAAGGTAAAGTTGTTGATGAGATTGAAAAAGGATATATTCTAAACGACAAAGTAATACGCTACGCTAAGGTAGTTGTAGGTACCTAAACTCACTTCATAAAAAGCGCTGAACTACAATATCACTGTAGCAGCACTTATATATAGTGTGTGTGTCGAAGAATTAAAAGTTAGCAAAAAATAAAATGGCGAAAAGAGATTATTACGAAGTATTAGGTTTAAGTAAAAATGCAACTGCTGCTGATATAAAAAAAGCTTATCGGAAGTTGGCTTTAAAGTATCATCCAGATAAAAATCCAGATGACCATACGGCAGAAGACAAGTTTAAGGAAGCTGCTGAAGCTTATGAAATATTGAGTAATCCTGAAAAGAAAGCCAGGTATGACAGATTTGGGCATGCTGGTATGGGAGGTGCTGCAGGCGGCGGAGGATTTGGCGGTGCAGGCATGAGCATGGACGATATCTTTTCACAGTTTGGCGACATCTTCGGCGGTGGCTTTGGTGGTGGTTTTAGTGGTTTTGGCAATCAAGGTGGAAGAAGAAGAGCCAATAGAGGGAGCAACATTCGCCTAAGGGTAAAACTCTCTTTAAAAGACATTGTTAATGGTGTTGAGAAAAAAATAAAGGTGAAAAAGTATGTAAAATGTGACACTTGTACCGGAACAGGCGCTGAAGGTGGAAGTGGTTTTGAAACTTGTGACACCTGCCATGGTAGCGGTCAAGTAAACCGGGTAACCAACACTTTTCTTGGACAAATGCAAACTTCTTCACCTTGTCCTAAATGTGGTGGTGAAGGAAAAATCATTGAAAACAAATGTAACGACTGCCATGGTGACGGAATTGTAAAAAAGGACGAAACCATCGATTTGAAAATTCCTGCGGGAGTTGAAGGTGGCATGCAGCTTTCTGTTAGTGGCAAAGGAAATATGGGACCTAGAAATGGTGTTCCCGGAGATTTAATTGTCGTAATTGAAGAAGAAGAACATCCAGAATTGAAGCGTGATGGCAAAAATATTTTATACGATTTGTACATCAGTTTTGCAGATGCCATTTTAGGAAGTGACGTAACAGTTCCTACAGTAAATGGAAAAGCAAAAATAAAAGTTGAAGCAGGTACACAAGGCGGCAAGGTGCTTCGACTTAGAGGAAAAGGAGTGCCAGATGTGAATGGCTATGGAAAAGGCGACCAATTGGTTAACATCAATATTTGGACTCCACAAAAGCTAAGCAAAGAAGAAAAAAGTATGGTGGAAAAATTAAGAGGTGCAAAAAACTTTGAGCCACAACCTACTTCTTCAGACAAAGGCTTCTTTGAACGAATGAAAGACTATTTTCAGTAAATTAGTAGGTTAATAAGGTATAGAATTACCTTCACAGTTCTTTTTTAATCGAATTCAATGAATCTTACAAGCCTAAAAAGTAGACTTTTAACCTTAGCCTTATTAGCCCTAAGCTTTGCATTAATGCTATTCAGCTGTAAAGATGAAAAGGCAATTGTAGAAGAAAGATGTTTGGATGTAGTTGCTACGGCATACAACAATGTGAGCTGGCAAACTAAAGCAATCAACCCTTCCATTGCCGCATGGGGCGATACACTCAAAAAAGGCATGAAAGTTATTGCCGTATCTCGTGACCTTATAGATTCGGGTTTAACTCACAATATGGCAGTTTACATTCCTTTGCTGAATGACACTTTTCTAGTAAAAGATAAAATGAACCGAAGGTGGAGAAAAAGAATTGATATCTTTATGGATAAAGACATTCAAAAAGCCCGAAATTGGGGAAAGCAGAAACTTGCAATCAGGTGGATTCCAATTCAAAAAGAAAAAGAGCTTTAATTATTATTTATATTAACATCCTCGGTCCTACCTTATCAAACAATTCACGTAATTCAGGAGGTCCATCAATTAATTCCTTTTTAAAATCATCTAACTCCCTAAGGGTTTCTGCAGAAATTAAATCCATCATTTCATCCAAAGCTTCTCCGCTTATCATGTATGGAAATTCTTTGTAAATAAAGTGTTCGCCCTGGCACAATCCATAAATCTGACACTCCTCTTCACCATTCACCTCTTTGTTCTTAATCAAACATTTTTTAAGCCAATCTTCATCTGAAGCGGAAAGCAGTTCTTCCAAACGGTTTTCAAAATCGACATGCTCCTTAAAGTAATTGGTTATGTTGCTGCGCGAGCTTATAGATAACTTCATTTGCATTTGAGATGCACAGGCCACACAAACAGCATATTCAAAAACTGTTGCACTTATACTATTTCCATTAAAGCCTCTCACTGATTTTTCAATCAAATATGGCGTATTTCCTTCGACTAACTTTGCTTGACAATTGATGCATTCTTGAAATGGTTGGTTCTCTAAATCAGACCAAAAAACCTTTGGAATGGAACTTATTCTTGGGAAATATTGACGATCTTCCGATGTATTCATAAACTTAAAATTACGAAATATAAAAGAAAACTACATTAAGCACAAACTAAAAGTAGATAAAGAACTGTGATAGTTTGAAGAGGAACTATATGGCTTAGAAAATAAATACTTTATGAAAATGGCCCCGTCTTTTGACGAGGCCTGCTTGTATGTATCGTAAATATTTGAATAATTTATGGTGAATTACGGCTTTCTCAATCTTATTTGTTAAAACACCAACATACAAGCTGTGATGGAAAAAACAATGTTTCAAATATAATAAAAAAAAGCGCCGAACTAGTTGTTTGGCGCTTTTAAAGTATACTTATTATCGACTGACTACTTTCCTTGTAGTTTAGCTTTCATTTCATCGTACAACTTATTCTCTCCTAAAATTGAGTACACCTTTACTAGAGATGACATTGTACTTTGATCAGATGGATTAATTGCATGTGCCTTTTCTAATGCAGGTTTAGCTTTTGCGAAATATTCGTTTGCTTTTTTAGTAGCTTCTTCATATTTCTTTTGCTCATCCATTCCATAATTACTGGCTTTGTTGTTCCACTCTGCTCCAGCATTAAAATACATGGCACCTAGGTTGTATGCAGCATCAAAAAATTCAGGATCAACTTCAACTGCTTTGTTGTAATCTTTTGAAGCTTTATCTAAGGCTCCTGTTTCATCGAAAATCAACCCTCTATTGTAGTACAATGTTGCATCTTTAGGGTCTTTCTCAATGGCTTTGTCAAACTTCGCCAATGCTTCATCCGTTTTACCTGTAGTAAGTAAATGAGCCAGCTCTTCACGAATTAAACCCTCATTATCAGGGTATTTATCTAAACCTCTTTTGATTACTTCCATTTTGCCTGCAGTGTCTTTTTTACGCTCTAATATATTGGCCATATATATATATATATCAGCACCTCCATAATTAATTTGAGTCAAAACCTGATAGTAAAGTAAGGCATGATCAAATTCCTCTAAACGTTCTGAGGCAATTGCAGCATTGAACATTCCTACAGAATCTACTCTACCCATTATTCCATTCACCATTATAGACTTTTCATAGAGGTTTTTGGCTTCTTCAAATTTTTCAATCTGATATGCCTCAACACCTTTATCGATAAGTGCATGTGCTAGATATGGAAACTTATTTCCCAAAATATCTCTCGTATAAGTTGGATCGTCATAACGAGTGTCTTTGTTCATCAAAAAGCCCATAAATTTTTGCTGGTCTTCTTGCTTCTTTAAATCCAATTCATTTGCACCTTCTTCTTTAATGTTGTACTTAAGTGCATTTAAGTAGAATTCTAAGGTTTTATCAACTGCATTGTTAAACTTACTCCTACACGCTTCATCTTTATTTAAGGCAGCATTAAAGTATAAGTTACCTCCATAATACCAAGTTTTTGCCCAATCTTTTGTTTTGCTATCCTTTGCAGCAGACTCAATGGCCTCAACTCCTTTTTCAAGTTCGCTACAGTCATTGTCCCTCTCAAAAGCTTTGTTGTAATTGTATGCGCTCACTACTTTATTTTTTTGTGCCAATAGTGATTGACTTAATCCAAAAGCGAGTGATAGCAATAATATTGACTTTATTCTCATCTTCATAGTTCTCATCATTTTGATTTTAGTTATCTTCATTTGCAATATCTTTGCCATTATCCCCCTCATTGCCATTTTCATTAGAATCTGTCTGCTCATCATCAGTTAGCTCATCATCTTCACTAACATCAACTTTAGCAACTGCAGCAATAGAATCGTTCTTTTTCAAATTAATTAAACGTACTCCTTGTGTCGCTCTACCCATAACCCTCAAGTCAGAAACTGCCATGCGGATAATAACACCAGAACGGTTGATAATCATCAAATCATTCTCATCTGTTACACTCTTTATGGCAATTAAATTACCCGTCTTCTCAGTTATGTTAAGTGTTTTCACTCCTTTACCACCCCTATTGGTAACCCTGTAAATTTCAGAGTTATCTTCCGGGTCGTTTAAGAAAGAACGCTTGCCGTATCCTTTTTCAGATACAACCAATACACTTTCATTTTGAGCTTCTCGAATCGTAATCATACCAACCACTTCGTCTTCTTCATTGTTCAATGTAATTCCACGAACACCAGAGGCATTTCTACCCATACTCCTAACCTTAGATTCGTTAAATCGAATTGCGCGACCAGCTTTATTCGCCAACATAATCTCATCTGTTCCATTGGTTAACTTCGCCTCTAGAAGCATATCGCCTTCTCTAATTGTAATGGCATTAATACCATTTGCTCTTGGTCGTGAGTAAGCTTCAAGTTTGGTCTTTTTAATAATTCCATTCTTGGTAGCCATAATAATGAAGTTGTTGTTAATGTAGTCTTCATCCATTAGATTGTCTACATTAATATAAGCTTTCACATTATCATCTGGCTCTATGCTAATTAGATTTTGAATTGCCCTTCCTTTAGATACCTTTGTTCCCTCTGGCACTTCAAACACCCGCATCCAGAAACATTTACCTTTTTCTGTGAATATTAGCAGATAGTTGTGTGTAGAAGCAATAAATAAATGTTCTAAAAAGTCTTGATCTCTCGTTGAACTTCCACGAGAGCCTGTTCCACCCCTATTTTGTCTTCTATATTCAGAAAGCTGAGTTCTTTTAATATAACCCAAGTGTGAAATTGTAACCACAACTTCTTCATTTGGAATCATATCTTCAATGCTAAAATCTTCAGCAGAGTATTCTATAATTGAACGTCTCTCATCGCCATACTTTTCTTTTAACTCTAGCAATTCATCTTTAATGATGTTCATTCTTAGCTCTTCACTTGCAAGAATAGCCTCCATTTCTTGGATAAACTTCATCAGTTCTTCGTACTCTTCTTTCAGCTTCTCACGCTCAAGTCCGGTTAACTTTTGAAGTCTTAAATCTAATATTGCTCTAGCCTGTATGTCTGTTAACTCAAAGCGGCTCATCAATCCATTTCTAGCATCCTCTGGAGTTCTGCTAGCGCGAATAAGTTCAATTACTTCGTCTAAATTGTCAAGTGCAATGATCAATCCTTCAATCACATGCGCTTTCTCTTTGGCTTTTCTAAGCTCATATTCAGTTCTTCGTACAACAATTTCATGTCTAAATTCAACAAAATGTTGAATCATTTCTTTTAAATTGAGCATTTGAGGACGCCCATTCACCAAGGCAATATTGTTTACTGAAAAGCTTGTTTGTAAAGCAGTGTGTTTAAACAAGTTGTTCATTACAACATTTGTAATGGCATCTCTTTTAAGGTCGTAAACAATTCGCATTCCAGTACGATCCGACTCATCGTTAATGTCTGAAATTCCTTCGATCTTTTTCTCATTAACAAGATCAGCTGTTCGTTTAATTAAATCAGCCTTATTAACAAGGTATGGAATTTCAGTAACTATTATTCTCTCTCTATCTGTTTTGGTTACTTCAATTTCTGTTTTGGCACGCATTACAATACGGCCTCTTCCAGTTTCAAAAGCTTCTTTTACGCCTTCATAACCGTAAATAATTCCTCCGGTAGGAAAATCTGGCGCTTTAATGTGCTCCATAAGTCCATCTATTTCAATGTCCCTATCATCTATATAAGCTACAATACCATCAACCACTTCAGAAAGGTTGTGGGGAGCCATATTCGTTGCCATTCCTACTGCAATACCAGAACCGCCATTTACCAGCAATTGTGGAACGCGAGATGGTAAAACCGAAGGCTCTTTTAAAGAGTCATCAAAATTCAGTCTAAAATCAACAGTTTCTTTGTCTATGTCCGACAACATTTCCTCAGAAATCTTGCGCATACGAGCTTCAGTATAACGCATAGCTGCAGGGCTATCGCCATCTACAGAACCGAAGTTACCCTGGCCGTCAATCAACATATAACGCATCGACCAAGGTTGTGCCATACGCACCATAGTATCATAAACAGCGGTATCTCCGTGCGGGTGATACTTTCCGAGAACCTCACCTACAATACGAGCGGATTTTTTATACGCTCTGTTTGATAGAATTCCAAGATCATACATTCCATAAAGAATACGGCGATGTACTGGCTTCAGTCCATCCCGAACATCTGGTAGTGCTCGACTAACGATAACCGACATTGAATAATCAATGTAGGCTGACTTCATCTCCTCCTCAATATTTACACGAATAATTTTTTCTCCTTCTGCCATTTTTACAGTTTTGTTTTTACTAAAGTTATCGCTTTAAAAGCAATCGAAATATTCTTCGAAAATAGCGATAATATACTGCATTTAACGGTTTATAAGAGGCTAATTACTAACAAATTTTTGTTGATAAAACACCTTTGGTTTGACTTTTGCATACATATCTTAAAATAACTTTGATAAGCTTAGAAATTTTTCAGAAATTTCCAATTCTAAACAACTATTTTGGGCTATCAAGTGTTATTAGAACAGTTAAAGGTATATTATGGAATCAAATTTTTCACAAAGAGTTAAGGATGTTATCACTTACAGTCGCGAAGAAGCTTTGCGGCTCGGACATGATTACATTGGAATCGAACATTTACTACTGGGAATGATTCGAGAGGGAGAAGGTATGGGCGTTCAAATTTTAAATAGTTTGGGTGCTAACCTTACAGAATTGAGACAAAAAATAGAAAGCACCACCCAAAACGGAAGCAGCAACCCCATTCATCAATCAAACATTAACATCCCCTTGGTAAAACAAGCGGAGCGTGTGCTTAAAATAACTTACTTAGAGGCAAAAACCTTTAAGCAAAACCTGATTGGTACTGAACATCTATTACTGTCAATTTTAAAAGACGACAACAACATTGCCACCCAAGCATTAGAAGATCAAAATGTGTTTTACGATTCTGTTAAAGATGAGTTGACTAGTATTTTATCTGATGAGCCACATCCGCGTTCAGAAATACCTGGCAGCCCTGCAGATGGAGATGACAGTAAAGAAAGAAACAATCCCTTTGGTGGAGGTGGTGGACCTTCTAATCCGAAAAGCGGCGGCAGTGGAAAATCTTCAGATGGTAAATCAAAAACCCCAGTGCTCGATAATTTTGGAAGAGATTTAACCGAAATGGCAGAGCAAGATAAACTTGACCCTATTGTTGGTAGAGAAAAAGAAATTGAAAGGGTTTCTCAAATCTTAAGTAGAAGGAAAAAGAACAACCCCATTCTTATTGGAGAACCTGGTGTTGGAAAATCGGCAATTGCAGAAGGCCTAGCACTTAGAATTGTTCAAAAGAAAGTTTCAAGAGTGCTTTTTAACAAACGCATTGTCACCTTAGATTTAGCATCTTTGGTTGCAGGAACCAAATATAGAGGACAGTTTGAAGAGCGCATGAAAGCAGTAATGAATGAGTTGGAGAAATCGCCAAACATCATTTTGTTTATCGATGAAATTCATACAATTATAGGTGCAGGAGGCGCTTCAGGATCATTAGATGCATCGAATATGTTTAAACCTGCGCTTGCAAGAGGAGAAATTCAATGTATTGGAGCTACCACTTTGGATGAGCATAGACAGTATATTGAAAAAGATGGTGCGCTTGAAAGAAGGTTTCAAAAGGTATTGGTAGAACCAACTACGGTTGAGGAAACTATTGAAATACTCAACAATATCAAAGATCGGTATGAAAGCCACCACAACGTAAACTACACACCAGAAGCAATTGAAGCTTGTGTAAAGCTTACCGATAGATATATGAGTGATAGACATCTTCCAGATAAAGCAATTGATGCTTTAGATGAATCTGGCTCAAGAGTACACATTACCAACATTAAAGTGCCTCAAAACATTATTGATATTGAAGCGCAAATAGATCAGGTAAAAGAACAAAAAAACAAGGTTGTTCGCAGTCAAAAATATGAAGAGGCTGCAAAGCTTCGCGATAGCGAAAGAGAGCTTACTAGCGCTTTAGAAGAGGCGAAATTAGCTTGGGAGGAAGAAACAAAAAATCATCGTGAAACTGTTACAGAAGATAATGTTGCAGAGGTTGTAGCCATGATGACCGGAATTCCTATGCAAAGAGTTGCCCAAAAAGAAGGGAAAAAGCTCGTGAAAATGTACGAGGAAATAAAAGACAAAGTGATTGGGCAAGAAGCTGCCATAAAAAAGGTAGTAAAAGCAATACAGCGAAACAGGGCTGGCCTTAAGGATCCGAACAAGCCAATTGGTTCATTCATATTCTTAGGACCAACAGGTGTGGGTAAAACACAGTTGGCAAAAGTTTTGGCTCGCCATCTTTTCGATAACGACAATTCACTTATTCGAATAGACATGAGTGAATACATGGAAAAGTTTGCTGTAAGTAGATTGATTGGAGCACCTCCAGGATACATTGGTTATGAAGAAGGTGGACAGCTTACTGAAAAAGTTCGTCGCCACCCCTACTCTGTTATTCTATTAGATGAGATTGAAAAAGCACATCCTGATGTTTTTAATCTTTTACTTCAAATTTTAGATGATGGGCAGGTAACTGATAGCTTGGGTAGAAAGATCAACTTTAAAAACACCATAATTATCATGACTTCTAATATTGGCGCTAGACAACTTAGAGATTTTGGACAAGGTGTTGGATTTAGCACAGCTGCCAAAAAGGCCGTTGAAGATGATCATGCTAAACATGTAATTCAGTCTGCACTTAAAAAAGCCTTTGCTCCTGAGTTTCTTAACAGAATTGATGACATTATGATTTTTAATAGCCTAAGCGAAGAGGATATTGCAATCATAATCGACATAGAACTTGAAGGTTTGTATGCTAGAACTCGAGAAATGGGCTTCTCCGTTGAGATTTCAGATGATGCGAAAAAGTACATTGCAAAAAAAGGTTATGACCCTGAATATGGTGCACGTCCTTTAAGTCGCGCCATTCAAAAATACATTGAAGATCCTTTGGCAGAGGAAATTATCCAATCTAAAGTGGAAGATGGAGACTTGATTCGAATTAAATTCAACAAAAAGAAAGATGATGTTGAAATTGAAATTGAAAAACAAACAAAGGCTTTAGAAGAGAAAAAGGATGACAAAACCGATAAACCAGATGAGCCAAAAGATAATTAACACCAACATATATTAATTTAAAAAGCGTTGATTCATTTAATCAACGCTTTTTTTATGTCTAGTAATAAATTAGTTTTACTTTTTTGAACAAGTAAAATGAAAACGCTAAAGCGATCCACTGTTTTTTATGCCATCTTTTTTGCATTGCTTTGGATTTATGTAATTTTTAGAGCGCTCAACATTTATTATGTTCACGATGAATTGGTAAGCAAATGGTCATATATGATTGATTGGAACCCTTGGCCATACAAAGGATATGTGGATGCCAATAATCAATTTTTAACAAGCTTGTTAGGTGGAGCTTTTATTCGATTGTTTAATAGTGACAGTGCGTTTGTTATCCGCTTGCCTTCTGTTTTGGCCTTCCCTCTTTATTTTTACGCACTTTATGGTTTTAAGAAGTACTTTAAAAATCAATTCGCTTTTCTATTGTTTCTAATCTCCATGAGTGCAAGTCCATTTATTCTTGAATTTTTCAGTCTGGCTAGAGGCTATGCTTTAGCATGGACATTCTTGATGCTTTCGCTCTTGCAGCTATTTAGTTTGGTGCAAACGAAAAGAATAAAATACTTTTATACCTTACTTCTATTTTCACTTATTGGTATCTATGCCAATCTTTCTGTGCTTGTCTTAATCCTTGCAATTGTTGGTTTTGGTTTTATATACATGCTATATGTATCGAATACTAAGCATAGGGTTTATGGGAGCATTTCCTTTATATTCACAGCGGCTTTTATTGGTTACTTTATACAGTATGGTTTTAACCTCCAAAAAATTGGAAAATTATATTTGGGATCAAGTAATAACTTTTACAATACGAGCATCCACCCCCTAATTCAGCTCAATTGGGGAGTTGAGGGACTTTGGGCTTCAGTTTTTATTGGCATCACTTCAATTGTTACAATCTTTTTTTATTTTTCGCATTTCAAAAAAAGCAAATCGCTACTTCAGCTCAGCAATGTTTTTATTGTACTCTTAATCTGTATGCTATTGGGAACCTTTCTAATGCAACTAATCTTTGGAGTTAATTATCCTGAAAATCGCGCAGCTGTCCCCCTACTCATTCTGGCTATGGGAGCTTTTGCTTTTGGCCTTGATTTAAAGAAACACCAATTCTTTTCAATTTTATTTTCATTGTTGTGCCTTGGTCTTTATGCTTCAAATTACAACCTAAGCCACACAAAAACATATCAGTATGAGTACATCAATCGAAAGCTAATTGATCTTATTCCAGATCAAGTGTATGGAATACCTACTGCAACAGGTGGTAGACATTGGGCTACTGACAAAGTTTATAACCGAGAGTTAAAAGACTATCCTCCTCGATTTTTTCAAAAATCTCTATCTTCTGCAGATACCTTGCAAGATTTTATACTTGTATTGCCTGAAGACAGAGATAATTTGCTAAATGCTTACGACATTCTAGCAGTTGATGAAATCTCAAATTTGAGATTGTACAAGAGAAAAAAATTCTTGAAAAGAAAAATAAAGTTCTCAAAAACTTACCATATCAATACAAATAATGAGTTTTATAACCTTATATACAAACAAACATCTCAGTCAGCCTATGTTCGTTGTCAAGGCTATTTAATTATGAATGATTTAAGAGATATGGTGGGCATTGTTTACGATCAATCCGACAGCCTTAGTAATAAATTAAATTACGGCTCATTTTCACCAGTGAAATCTATAAAAGTAGACAGTGAAAATAAATTAAATTTTGACATTACCTTTACTTTTTTAGATTTAGAAAATGCTAAAAATATGAGTTTGTACTTATGGAACAGTGATAAAGTAAAAATGAAGGGAGAATTGATAGTTACATTTTACGAAATAGAAAACTAAATGGATTTATACCTTACTATAGGCATCATTGGAATTGGAATTTTTCTTTTTGTTAGGGATTATTTTAGCATTGATACTACCTCTATTTTAATAATGGCCTTGTTTATTGTAGCCGGGGTTTTAAGTCCAGAAGAGGGTTTTTCAGGATTCAACCATCCTGCAACAATCACCTTAGGTTGTATGTTTGTGGTAAGTGCAGGCGTATTTAAATCGGGAATTATCGATGGCTTGAGCAACCATTTAATTCGACTTGCTAAAATTCACTATCTCGTTGCACTCATTATTCTTGCATCTATTTCTGCCGCCTTTTCTGCCTTTATCAACGATTCTGCAGTTGTTGCCATCCTAATTCCAATTGCCTTGTCAGTTTCCAGAGAAAGCAACATCGCACCATCGAAGCTATTGATTCCAATTTCTTTTGCTGCTCTTTTTGGTGGCACTTGCACTCTTATTGGAACTTCTACCAACATTCTTGTAAGCAGCATGGCAGAGCAAAGTGGTTATGAGCCATTTGGCATGTTTGAATTTTCTATGCCTGCACTTATTTTACTGGGAATTGGCCTTTTATATATTTTTACAATTGCTCCATTTTTACTACCAAAAAGAGGAAATGAGGAGAATAAAAAAGTAATCAATACAGAGAATTACATAACAGAATTGAATATTAATAAAAAGTGTAAAGATATTGGTAATGAGATTGGAAAGAGTGCATTGATTAAAAAGTACAATGTAAAAATAATACAACTCAAAAGAAATGGAGAGAGTATTCAGTTAAGTTCGACTACAGTTTTAGAAGAAGAAGACTTTTTGAAGGTAGCGATTAATCCCAAAAAACTTAACAGCCTAAAGGCCGATGAAGGCTATAATTTATTGGGAAGTAAAGAGCTCAACTTAGGTGAAGAAGATGGCAAAGCCATTTATGAGGCAATGGTTCCTTATGGTTCTAGAATAGCACACCAATCTCTCAAACAGCTTAAATTTCAAAATATATATGAAGCTGCGGTAATTGCCATCCGACAAAGAAATGAATTGATTGACGAAGACCTGAGTAATGTAGTGATTAAAGAAGGAGACTTGCTTTTAATTCACTCTAGCAAAGCGGCAATGGACCGGCTTTTAGAAGATGAAGTTGTGATTCTCCTTTCAGAATATCAAGAAAATAAAATTAATTATAGAAAAGCTATCCCCGCTCTAATTATTGCGGTTGGTGTTGTATTAACAGCAGCATTAGACATCACTTCTATTTTAATTAGCAGCATGGTTGGCGCATTACTCTTGGTTACAACTTCAACACTAAAACCCAAAGAAGCTTATGATGCAATTGAATGGAAGGTGATTTTTATGATTGCAGGTGTATTAACAATGGGTACAGCTTTAGAAAAAACAGGTGGTGCAGCCATTATATCAGAGTTTATTTACACACATTTAGGCGACTTTGATCCGAGAATTACCTTGAGCATGGTTTTTCTTATCTCGTTTCTTTCAACCAATGTATTGTCAAGCAAAGCCACTGCAGCACTAATGGTACCTATTGTTATAGGGCTTTCGCAAAGCATGCAACTTAGTGAAAGACCTTTTTTAATAGCCGTAATGTTTGCTTGTTCACTCACTTTTATGACTCCTGTTAGTTATCCAGTAAATACAATGGTTTATGCTCCTGGGAATTACAAGTTCAATGACTTTTTGAAAGTAGGCACCCCTTTGAATATTATCATCTGGATTGCTGCTTCTTTTGTTATTCCGTACTTTTTTCCATTTTAACCTATCTTTGTATAGATTATGAAGAAACAGATAAGGCATTTATTTAGATTCTCACATAAGTTTAGGAATAAAGACCAAATAATTCTTCGCGATTATTTGGCCATGGAAAGAACTACGCTTGCCAATGAACGCACCATGCTTACCTACATTCGATCTTCTTTGTATTTTGTAGTTGGTGGAATAGCATTAATTAAACTTGAAGATTTTCGAAACTTAAGACTGTTGGGCTACTTGGCCTTAGCTTTGGCGCTATTGTTTATAATTATTGGTGTCTACCGATATTTGAAACTGAGAAGGCGATTAAAAAGGTATTACGACCAGGCTGAAAAGATGCGAAAAACAAGCAAGGACGAAAAAAACAACCCTAAAGTTTAAGTAAGTTCATAAACTATATACATTTGACTTTCATTCTATTTTAATAATAATGAACAATAGCTTACTTTTATTACTGCTATTTCTCCCTTTTATACTTTTAGGACAAAATTGCCATATCGAAGGAAAACTACTCAACCAGAAAGGAGAAGCAATCCCCTATGCGAGTGTTTACTTGCCTGAGTTGGGTAAAAGTGGAATGGCAAATGAAAATGGTGAGTTTACAATTATTGGCCCTTGTGATTTTCAATTGATCCGATTTCAAAGCCTTGGGTATCAAAGCAAAGATATTAAGATTGATTTTTCAGCTAAAGTATTTCATAACATTACCTTAAAGCAAGTTGCCTATGCATTGCAGGAAGTAACCATAGGACCTGCCAAGGAAGACCCTGCCTACAACATTATAAGAAAAGCTACTGTAATGTCAGAGTATTACAAAAAGCAGATTAATGCCTATCAAGCCAAACTATATATTAGGAGTTATTTTGATGTAAATAAAATGCCATGGTTGGTTGAAAAAATGGCCTCTAAAGAAGAGCTTGCATTTATAAAAAGTGGTGATGTACAAGAAACTGTTGTCGAATACTCTTTTAAGAAACCCAACATTATAAGAGAAAAGATTATAGCCAGCAAAAGTGCCAAAGCCGACAGTCTTTTACTGGGTTCCAATTACATCAACTTAAACTTTTACAACCTCGGCGGTAACGAAATTATTAACCCCTTGAGTCGAGGTGCGTTTCATTTGTACAACTTTGAATACCAGCATTCTTTTTATCAAGAAGAGCAGAAAGTACATAAAATTAAAATTATTCCTAAAAGAAGAGGAGATGATTTGATGAGGGGTGACATTTACATCAACGATGGCATATGGAATATCAACCAGGTTGATGTGAGCTTTAATCAGCAAATGCTTGATTTTGAATACAACCAGCTGTATCAGGAAATAGATAAAATTGTATGGATGCCCGTAAACCATAAAATTAAAGCTAAAGTAAACTTCATGGGTTTCGATATGGATGTACAATACCTTGCGACACTCAAGGAAATTAATGTAGAAACGGATAGTATTATCAATCAAAAAATATTTGAAACTTTAAACAAAAAAACTACAGATTCAGTAGACAGTGTGCCTGTGCCTCAGCTTTCCCCTCAGGAAGATGGTTTTGAAAAAAGCAAACGCCAAGAGAAAATCGAAGAACTCATTCAAAA
>Ga0209075_1001695_pt1 | contig 20497 bp, 17 predicted proteins | sample Stecom2011_FD_187523 | JGI IMG/M metagenome (GOLD analysis project Ga0209075, IMG submission 187523) | Agricultural soil microbial communities from Utah to study Nitrogen management - Steer compost 2011 (SPAdes) (version 2) | ecosystem: Environmental > Terrestrial > Soil > Agricultural land...
TATTCTTTCACTGAAAAAAGAATCCCGGCCTGCAGGTCAAATTCGGCTTCCGCCAAAAGATGGTCACCGGATGTTACTTCAGTATGTAAAAGGTGGGGACCCGGCCCCGGCAGATCGGGGAGGGAAAGGTAGAATTCCGCCACAATGGTTCCTTCCGGGCGGGCGCCGATCATCAGACGCGTTCCCGGTTCAATCACCCAATTGCGGGGCGGCGTAAGGGTGAGCCATCCTTCCACACGCCGGTGGGTATTATTTTTCAGCAGTAAAAAAACTTCATTGGGAGACCCCGGGCGTTGAAATGTTTTTGGGTACTGAAGCAGCAGGTTAAACTGTTTAAATTTTCCGCCCTTTAGCGGATTCTGTAGTCGTTTTTCGTTGCCGGCGGGGTTATGTTTGGCGGACATTGGTATGCTCCTTCCTGCCGGCGCCGGACGGCCAGGTTGGTAAGTTTCGGCGCCTTTATTATATCCCAAAAAGGGAAAATTCTCAAGAAAATGTGACCACGTAGGATTTTTTCAGCAAGTCATATTTTCCCTGTATTGGCAGGGAATTTTTTTATGAATTAATAAAATTGCCTATAGAGTATTTCCTATGGATTACAAACACGTAATTTTTGAATATGAAAAAGCAAACGGCCGGCATAATGTAAAGATGCAGTCAGGGATGGTAGGGTTATAAAGGAGGTAAACATGGAGGAGCTTCTAAAAAAGGAAAAAGTTGTTGAAATGGATAATAAATAGATAGAATTTTTTATCATATCAAGCTGCATTGAAACCAACCCCACGGGCATAGTAACAACTGTTTTTCAAGGTCCAACAGGGTCAAACCCTTGTGGCATAAGACTTTATGCGCCATTTTTGTATCTACTTACTGTTCAACGCCGGTTAAAGAAGCTGACCGTAATTTGGCCAGGATTCGGCGGATCTGTTCCTTGTAACGCTGTAACTCTTAAACAGCGGTTGGAATAATACAACCATCTACAAGGTTGTAGATTTTATCCATGTACTTAATAATCTTCTCATCATGGGTGGCAAAGAGAAAGGTGGTCCTGTGTTCTCGGTTCAGATTTTTCATCAGCTCCACAATTTCCTTCCCCGTTTTGGTATCCAGATTGGCGGTGGGTTCATCAGCAATTATAACCGGTGGATTTTTTACGAGGGCCCGGGCAATCGCCACCCGCTGCATCTGTCCTCCGGAAAGTTCACCGGGGCGGTGTTTTAAATGGCCGGTCAACCCCACTTCATCCACTACCTTGAGGACTTTTTTCTTACGAACAGCCGATTTTTCACCCATGATCAATAAGGGAATCTCCACATTTTCATAGACCGTAAGTTCGGGAATGAGGTTGAAGGTTTGAAAGATAAATCCCAGGTGTTGGGAACGATACCTGGCCCTTTCCCGGTGGTTACCACCACCAACGTCTTTCCCTTCAAAGAGGTATTTGCCTTCCGTAGGAATATCAAGGAGTCCGATGATATTTAAAAGAGTGGTCTTCCCACTGCCAGATGGGCCCTGGAAGGCAACAAACTCGCCTTTTTCAATTTTCAAGTTGACACCGCCCAGTGCCCATAATTCGGAGGCGCCAACTTGATATCGCTTTTTTATGCCAATGAGTTCAATCATCTCATGACACTCCTTTTTCAAAACATCCCCTAATATAAAGCCGACTTAAAATACCTTTTCTACAAACTCAAAGACGGGTTCCATACCTTTTTCTGTAAAGGCCAGATCCAAACAGACGTCAAACAAGGGAGTACTATAAAGGATACCCGCCCCCACACTTTTTTGGAGAGCAAAGTCGGCCTTGTTATTATAAACAGTACCGAGGTCGGTAAAGATTCTCCACTGAAGCGCACCCAAAAATGGCTTTTGGGAATGGGGAAAAAGATTAAAACTCCTTTCTAGACATAGCAGGACAAAGTTAACCCCTTGCCTATCATCAGAATAGTACCCCCGTACTTGGTTGCTAAAATGCATGTTGATTTCCCCGCCCTGGTTAATATACCCTAAAGAGAACAGGCCACGATAGTTATGATAACGGACCGGCAGCCTTAGCCTGTAGACCTGGTAGTTTTCTTTTTCCACAGCACCGAAAGTAGCCCTAAAACTGCAACTAAGGTTTTTCCCCCAATCGTCATAGAGATAACTCTCGGCAAAAATTGTGACCAGTTGGGTATTGATTTGTTCTTTTTTGTCCCCGCGTCCGATTTCCCCATCGAAAAGCGCCACATTAAAATAGCTACCCAAACCGGTATTGTAGGTAAACTGGGTCCTAAAACCATCCCGATAATGGTAGCCCGGATGGAGTGAGTTGCTTTCCCGAAAATAACCTAGTTCAGCCCGGGCGATGGGGGTAAATGTATATTTTGCAGATAGATTGTAATAGAAAAGATTATAGGATAAATCGTAAGAACCACTGATATTGGGTGAAAATTGTTTGTATTTAGCAGTCACGCCGGCCCCTAGAACTAATTCATTAAAAGGAAGGATCGGGTAGAAACTTAAAGGTTTTTCCTCTTTTGCCAGGATCTTGGCCAACTCGGTTTTGGCAGCCTCGTTGTTTTCGTGGATGGAGAGGAATTTGTTCAAGGAGGACAATGCTTTTTCCTTTTGTCCATCAAGGTGGTAGGCCCTTCCCAGGCGGCAGGTGGTGAGTGAATCCTGTTCTTCGTTTCCGAAGGAAGGCAGGTTCTCCAAGATTTTAATGGCCTTTTTGGGATGCTTGCCTAACAAATCCGAGGCTTGAATAAGATACTCGGCCATGAGTCCCTGGGCATTGTAATTATACGGATCCGAGATTAATGCCTCCTCCAGTAAAAGATAGGCCTGAGGGAGGTGGGCCAACTCAGTAAAAAAGCCGCTGCCGGGGTGCCTTTCAAGAATCTTCTCAGCCAATAACTGATGGTTCACAGTTTCACCTGCAAATACCTGAACCCCACAAGTTAGTACTAATGTTAGAAGTAGAACAATAAAAACAATTTTTTTCATAAAAATTTACCTCCTATTTCTACTTAATACTTATCAACTTACAAAACCAATTTCGCACTGATTAAAATAGATGGGTTAGAACAAGGGCCATTGAGGGGCCGGTGGCAAAAAGATTGTTAAATTCCCCGTACTCACCCCCAGTAAGACAACTGGCATGGAAGGTAATTTCCGAATTTTGGCTCAGCATATACCTGAGATTGGTCGAAAATTCCCACGAGCTAAAAGATGATAATCCCCCTGAAAGGGATTGAAAAGAGGCCACCCCGGAAAGGGCAAGGGTTAGATCGGGATGAAGAAAAGAGTCTAATGACCAGGAAATTGCCAAATAGTTTTTTGAAAAGGCGTAAGGCTTATAATAGTAGTCTGTTTTATAGGCCTTAATGTAGTCGATGAACTTTCTTTGCTCTGCTAGGTTATAGCCATCCTGCCACCGCAGATACTCAAGGAGCAAATCCCAATTATCATGGGATAAGGACACCCCAATGACCAGTGATAACATATTTTTTCTTTCTACAGCCAAAAAATCAGTAGAACGATCCCCGGTTTCATCAATCAAAAGGGTTTGTTCTGTTTTCCCTTTCCAGATGGATTCAAGATAAAATTGGTATAATCCCCATTGGTAACTGAGGTTAAGACCCAAATAAGGATCGTTCAGATTTTCATAATAAAAATACCCATCGCCGCTAAAATTACCTTGATGATAATCTATATATGTGGCCAAATTCAGCTCATCCCAGTTTTTTACCTCACGGAAATACATGATCAGGCCGTGGGCCCTATTTGGTGTGACAATCGAGTTTAGCTCAAGAAAACCCGGGGTCACGTTTCTTTCATATTTATAACCTGTAAGATAACGGGGGCTTATCCGGTTAGAAAGATTGAAAAAATTAGAAACCCCAATTTCCTTGATTTTTCTTCCACAATAAAGATAATTGTAACTGGTAAGAGGAATCTGGACATAGAGCTGGTTTACGCTTAAACCCAAGGGAGGCTCACCGCTTATTTCATCCATGCTACCTATAATCTCTAAATCTAATAAGTATTGGTAGTTCTCCTCATTAACAGCGGAAAGATACAAGTTCCCACCCAAATAGGCGCCCAGATCACCCCCCGGGGGGGCCCCGATGAACTCTTTATTTGCTTTATCCAAATTAAGGCTAACAGAGAAACCACCGTAGATCTCCACCGTAGCCATTGCCCTGGTGGGCAGAACAAAAATACAGATGACATAAAGATAAAGGCAAAACTGCTTTAATCCGTTTCCGGCTTTCATTAACTCCCTCCCCAAATCTAATCCCTAATTTTGATCGTTTTCTTCAATGGGTGATTGCCCTTAAATAGCTTCGTTGAAAATAAAGCTCGGGAATTGGTTTATATTTAATCTCACTGATTGTTACCTTGGTGTAGTAACCTTCCCTGAGGCTGTCATACATTGTAAATTTAATCAGCTCTGTCTTCCCTGCTTGGTTTAACTGAATCTCCTCAAAGACCATTTCCTTAATTTTTTGGCCGGAATAAGAAAAGTACTCCCTTTTTACCGGTAAGAGGTTGTCCGGCCGAATTAAAATATTAATGCGGTAATAGGCTACCATCTGGGTTTTGGCCTGTAAACGTAGGATATAATATTCTTCCCCTTCGAAATTGGCTTTTTCCCATTCTTCCAGGTCATAATAAGTGGCTAACTTTGTATTAAGTACATCTTCCAGGGTCAGAAGAGAGTTATGGAAAGCCACCTTGGCGGAGACCTGCTTCATCCGGTCAACCCTTTTTATGTACTCGTAGATAACATCCTCCACCCTTAAATGGCTCATCCCTCTGAGCACTGCCGGCTCCATCCCCACCAGTAAATACCGGTCAACCCCTTTCACGTAACCATCGAACAAATAATACTTTTTATAAGCACCCTGCTCATAGTCTTCCATACGAAAAGAAAATTTTGCCTCATTCATAAAAAAAGTATCATCCGACTTTTTCAACAAAGTATCACCATCAACTTCTCCTCCCACGGAACCACAACAGATCAATAAAAGAAGGAAAAGGAGCAACGACCATCTCCATCTTCTCATTTCATATAATGACAATATATCCATAAGTGCCCCTCCTTTTCATAGTGTCGGTCTTTCCCCTTTTAAATTACTGATATCACTTCCCTAACTTCCATTTTTAAATAATTCCTAATCCCTGTGTAAACACCTAATAAGGTACTGATAAAGATAAAACCTCCGACAAATAGCAGGGAACTCGGGTTAAAGTCAAAAACGACATTTGCCCCGCCCAACGCCATCATCAATGCGTTGTATTGAGGGTTTGTCACTTTGACTGTCTCTAAAAGTAGACTTACGACCCGAGCCGTCAAACACCCTAGGGTTGTCCCCAGGATAAAGATATACAAACTCTCATAAAAAGCCAAAAAGTAAATCCTTATATCTTTCATCCCAAAAGTTTTCAAGGAAGATAATTCCTCTTTCCTTGCCCGGTAACTGGTGTAAAAGGAATCTTGGATGGAGAGATAGATAATAAGTAAAAAAACAATGTTTAGTAAATAAAAGATGAACTGGACAAAGCCTTTAACAATTTTAAACATGTAATAGGCCAGATTATGTTCGGGGTTTATTTCCCAGGCCTCAATGATCACATCCATGAGAAAATCTTTCCTCACTGCGGAGATTATATTTAATAATTCGGCCTTTCGTACTCCCTTTTTCAAGTAGATGAGAATTTCATTTACCCTTTCCGCTTCCAAAGTCAGTTCCTGTGCATCCTTGATATTTACATAGGCAACGTTTTCGTAAAGCAAAGAATTTCCCATGAAAACACCTGCTACACGAAAGGTTTTCGTGTTGATAACCCCGACTTTAGTTTTGTAGGTCATAATTACGTTTCCCCCTTTTTTTGCTTTCAGCTGTTCGGCCAGGTTTATATCCAATAGTATGGTCCCAGGGGCAAGAAAGGGTAGATCCTTTTCCAGCCAAGAAAGGCCGGGACTGATCTTTTCGATGTATTCGGGATTGGTCCCGTATACCACCCCTTCATCGGTATAATATCTGTTAAGGTGAAGGGTGAATTCGGAGCAACTTACCCGTGGAATCATCATTTCCATTTCCTTACTATAGTTTTCCGCTAGAAAGGTTACCACCGGACTAATGTCCCCATCAAAGACCCGGTTTGTAATGAAAAGATCACTTTGGGACTCTCGGATTGACTCTTTCATCTGAATCGTAGTCCCGTTAAGAAAAGACACACTCAAAAAAAGAAGGGAAGACATTAAAGCGGAAAAAAGAATTCGTTTTAATGTTTTCTCCCTATTGTTAAGTAGGTTTTTTGCGGCCCATTTCCATAAAAACATAAATCTATCTCCTTGTTAAGGTGTTGACAATTTCTTTGGTTTGTGATGTACGGTAAATTGTCTTCGAGGAGCTGGTAATGAGAACAATCCAGATCAGAGCAAAAGATAGCAAGTAAACCCTAAAATCATAATTAACCGTAAAATGACTGGTCGATAAGAAAACTTGGAAAACAGGGGAAAAATCCGTATATAACCGGGCCCTGTTTAGAGCAACAAAGGCCAACGTGCTTAGGATTGAACCCATTAAACAGCAATACAAACTATAGATTGTCATCTCTAAATTGAAAATTCTTCTGATCATTCCCGGTTGTGCCCCGAATGAAAGATAGACACCCATTTCCCGATGGCGTTCGCCAATACTCGATTGGATATTGTTGTAGGATGAGCTGAAGGCAATGAGGACGATTAATAAAAAGAAAACAAGCAAAAAGAAGCGGAAAAAAAGCCGGATCAAAACCAGTATTGGAATCGTAGCCAAGCCACTGATAATATTATAATCCCGGGTAATTCTCCATTTCTGAAGAGGATTTAAATCCCGAAAAACAATTTCGCTGATTTCATCGGTGGAAATATGTTGTAAAGAGCGTAAATGTCCAATAGGGATAAAACCCAAAACCCCGCTGCCCATGTATTCGTTGATTGTTTCGTATTCAATAATACCCGTTACTGTTATAAAGTCCACGTTTACATACCCGTCCTTGGTATACAAAAAGATGATGACCTCATCACCGACAGTAACTCCTAATTGGCCCGCAATTTCCTGAGAGATACATATTTCCGCACCCTCTTTAATATATCTACCCTTAGCCAGATCAAGATTGGGAGTAACCGACAGTTCCTTCTCCGGATCGACCCCCAGAACAATCAACCCCTTTTCATAATTCCCATTTTCAATAACCACCGGTACCCTTAGGCGGGGAGAATGGATCTTTCCGGATAAATTATACTTTTCTTTGAATTGGCTATAATTAAAATAGTTCTCCGGTTCGATTGGTCGGAAGATATTCAACCTTTTTTCAGACTTGGCAACAATTAAATCTCCGCCGACCACCTTCTCAAGCCAATATTTTTCCATATTATTAAAGAGCGTAAAAAAAATGTTTGTAAAAAAACACATCAAAAAGAAGATGCTTACCAAAATGATAGTAAGATTTTTTCGTCGTTTGCGAAATCTGTGAAATCCTGTCCATGCCAATTTCAGGTTATGTAACACTTTCTATTCCTCACTTCGGGATTGACCCGTAGCCACAATTTTCGGATCCATAGTAGCTCCCGGATATATTTTGTTCCTTTTGTTTTTAATAACCAATTTAATCTTTATGAATAGGGTTATTATAATCTTCCTTAAAAAACCAAAGGTAAATAAGGAGATACCCAGCAAAATAAAGGAGTTTTTAAGGACAAGGTTGAAGTTGGCAATATATTCCTTGTTAAAAAAGGTTTTATAGTTCCTGATTATGTAAGTAAGAGGTTGCAACAGACTGTAATTAAAGGTTTTTACAATCTCCGTAGCTTTCACGGCAAAGATCATCAAGAATGCAAACATAAAGAAGAAAAACACTGCGGTATAGATGAAAATAAACCTTTTTATCTTTCCTGGGTAATTTGCAAAGGGGTCCGGGTGGGTTCCTTTTTTGCCAAATATTCGTTGGAAATATAGAGCCATTTTGTTCTGAAGGTTAGTAACCCCTAAAACATCAGAAAGCAACCAATACCCGTCCATTTTAAGAAAGGGATTGAAAGTTCGTAAGGCAGTCAGATTGAAGAGTAATAACCCATCCCTGAGGGCTGCCGATCTAATGATTAAACATAAAACGGAGAGGGGAACGAATAACACAAGGTTAAAATAAACACCGGCTCCAGCGATCAATGACCGATCTTCCCTTGGCAACTTCCATGCTTCATGGGTGTCAACATAAACAACACTGTTAAAATAATACAGACCTATACCCATATCCCCGTAAAGACCATATTTCTGCATCGCGCTGGCATGGCCTACTTCGTGGAATAAGGACATAAACATACCTAGTAAACCAAAAACGAGAAAATAATCTATGGTACTAAAATAAACAAAACCACCAATCTTAAAATAAGAGCAAATAATAGTAAAATCCATCAAAATGAAGATTAAAACAGAAGCAAAAATAAGTTTTTTATTTAAAAGGAATTCAAAAAGTTTAAGAGATCCTGAAATCTGCCGGGAATTGATTATTTTCTTCCTCAAATATAACCCGGGCATTTTCTTGGGCTTACTTTTTTCAAGAGGTTGATCCCCATCCACGAGCAAAACATTTTTATCAACCAAAATCTGAAATCCCTTTAAAACGGCACTTTCAGTAATATTAGGATAATTATCTCTAAAGGATTCCACCATTTCTCGGATCTTTTTTCCTTCCATATTCACGGCCAGATCCAGTAATTCCTTTAGTCGCTCATTAATTTCCATATCAAAGGACTCGGAGTATACCCTAAATTTTCTAGTTTTCTCCGAGGTGTCCAGCTCATGAATTTTAAATGCTTGCAGCACCGGAATCATATCTAACAATTCCCCTGCCATCACTAACAACTCCTTATCTCAAAATTCCGTGTTGGTGTAAAATTAACAAAAACTTTTTCACCGACTTTTCATTGTTCTTATTTATCTGTGGTCTATTACCCATTTTTAGCCGTCTAATTATGGCAAGGCCTTCTTTATTAACCGTAAAGGCAAAGTACGGCCTTAAACTAGTAACTAAATATTTCTTTTTTCCCAGCCGATTAATCACAATCTCCGTGGACAATTTATAATCATCATGAAATATATCAATAGCGCGGACAGACTTATTCGGTTTTGCTATATTTTCCTTCATAAAGACCCCTAGCCCTTCCATACCATCGTAGGTGATGGGACTTTCCCAGATGTTTTCAAGAAGGAAATCATATAACTGATTACAAATTCTTTGGCCCTCTTCTTCAAATGCGCCATTTTGATTATAAGAGATGACCGGCCCGTATTTAACTTTCGTAAACCCCCCAAAGGTCAATCTAGTTATCACGGGAACCAATTTCACCTTCTTTTTCTTCATAAGCTTTATTAACAAAGAAGGCATATATATAAATTTTTTTCCTTTATACTTATAGATAAAGGTTTTTCTATGGTCCTTTTCCGCTTCCAGGGCTTCTTTGTTTTTATACCATTGATCAAACACATCATAAGCCATAATTACCAATGCACCGCGGGACATCTCCCTTAACAGCTTTAAATAAAGTAGTTGATCATCTGACCGTAGGTAAATTGATTTTTTAGGATTTTTTCGGAAAAAGTACCCATGATGAAAACACATACTGCAATATTCATCCGCTTTTTCCTTGGTTCTTCCTTTACTTACAAAGGCCTTTTCCCCCAAGAGAACACAAATTCTATCATGTTCTGCTATTTCCCTCAGGTCAAAGGTGAAAAAGCCAAGAAAATGGTAGGTAACAAAGATCCGGTTGTCCTCACCCAAAACTTCTTTGTTGTAAGATGCCTTCCTAAATTGGAAAAACGGGTTATTCATATACTTCATCCGGAAAAAATGGAGTTTAGAGGTGGGATATTTTATTAAATAATGCAAATGAAAATATCTTCTATATTTCCGCCCAAAAAGAAAGTAGTATGTGGATTTAATTAGATTTTCCTTATTATAGTCCCCATAAAGGGGCTTGTTAAATACCAGCCTTCCAACCACATACTGAAGGGTAAAGAAGGTGAACAGAAGATTATAGACAACCAGAATAATAAGGTTATAAAGGAGCAAAAACGGATTTTTAGACCCGGCCCAGGGAGATGTGTTTTTCATTTTTTTTCCTTTCCTTATAACGGCAATAACTTAAAAATTTAAAAATATCCATGATAAACTTTTTCCTTGTTTCTTCTACCGGACACTGGTTATTACCGGTTAGATATTTGTTTAAGACACAACCTCCTGAACAAAAATAGGGAAATATTATGCAATCCTTGCAGTTGTCATATAAATAGTTGCTGATATTTTTCTCGGAAAAACTTAGGTAACGATCCCAATAGTATTCTATGCCATTTTCTGTCAATTTACCTAAGGCCCTACCTTTTTCCAGCGCCACTGTACATTTGGTCAGGTAGCCATCAGGCCTGACGACCCAGAAATTGTTTAGTTCAGATTTACAATACACCAGGTAGTTTTTAATTCCGCCCTTGTAAACCTTAAATCCCAGGTCATATATTTTCCCCTGCCATTTCTTATACAACTCAAGTTCGGTTGCCGGTTGGAGCTGTTCTCCCTTTTCCTTTCCTGGTTTTTCTCTTTCTTCGCTACATGAGTCAAACATCTCATAATGTAGACTCTGGGTTACTCTTTTTCTGAGCCCCGGGTTGAATCCTTTCAAAACAGAATAGACGGCCTCATGTTCCTCATCATCGTATCTGTGCATATTTATCCTAAGTAAGAGACGGTTTTTTTCGTTAGATTCTAAATAACGTTTAATGTTGTCTATGATCGTTTGAAAGGTAGGTTGATGACTTTTTAAAAAGCGGATACTGTTATGGGTGTCTTCACCACCATCCAATGTGACCTGCGCAATATTAACACCGGATCTATTGAGGATGGTAATATTTTCATCATTAAGCAGAAAACCATTGGTCGTCACCTTAAACTCATGGGTCACACCGTTTTCCTCACAGAGCCGCCGGCAACTTGCTGAAAGATTCTCAATTATCGTCGGACAAAGCAAGGGTTCCCCTCCAAACCAGTCTATTTCCAACCTCTCCAGGTTCTTGATACGCTTTTCAATAAATTTCTTTAAGTTAGCCACTACTTCCTGGGACATAATCCCCTTTTCTCTTCTTTCAAAACAATAAAAGCATTCGAAGTTGCAACCAAAGGTTGGAATGATCGAAAGCGTCAAGTTGGCGGTGTTATAAACTTGTCTTTTGCGATTGTATAACAGATAAGTAAAATCATTAAAGCCGTCATCGAGCATTATTTTATTTTGTCGCAACCTTTTCAAAACCTCAGCATCTTCGTTGAAAGCGGCAGAGCCCGGGTTTTCCATTAGGCTTTTTACAATTTTCTTCTTTTCCTTAGGGAAAGCGACAAAGGATTCCTCCAGCCAGGAAAATAAAACGTATTCATCTTCTGTTTCAAAATCAAAGACATATTTGGTTTTCTTCACTTAAGTCAAACCTCCACTAAGTCAAACCTCCACGTATTTTTCCAAGTTACGCAGGATCAGTTTCTCAACAATCTTCTCAGCCTTGTTATTACCATTATTTTTCCAACAAGTCTGGCTGTAATAACCCTCCTTTAATTGTTCCACATCACTGTTGACGTCCTTGAAAATTGTCTTGTTCCAATTACCATCCGGTTTGTATTCGGGCAAAAGGGAACCATAAATATTTCTTTTACCAACACACAGCGGGCAAAAATCCATTCCTCCGTTAAGATCGATGAAAACCGTCTTGTAAATAAAAGGGCAAAAGGCAACCCACTTTCTTTTGAAAATGTTAAAATTCTGTATCATATTGGAACTAAAAATATATTCATCCACTTTATGACCGTTTAATGCTGAAGGGGAAATTACCCTTTCAAGGGAAATACCTTCCTCCTTCAGTGCTTTAATGATCCCCCCAAGGCAGGTATTTGCTTCATCTCCTAAGACTGATATTTTAGACATCTCTGCTTCCTTTAACTGCCGGGCGAGATTAACCAGTTTTTGTTTGTCAGAATTATTAACTATTTCTTCCCTGTTTTTCTTCTCCAGATCATCTTTCCTTCTCCAACATAATCGATCAGCATCTTTTTTTTCTAAAACAAGAACAACGTTTTTTCCACCCATGATCACATTATCTCTCCGCTTTTCTATAATTTTAGAATATTCTCGCTCCGCTTCTTTTGAACCATAGCATGTTATGTACCCTTGTTTTGTTGAGTTCTCCAGGATTGAAGGGGAGCGCTCCCACTCCGCCTGGCTAAAGGAACCCTTTTCTCTTAGCTCTTTAAAATATTCCATTAAGTCCAAGGTTATTTCACTTAATGTCCCGTGAACTAAGTGATAGATATAAGCCTTTCCGTCAATTACAGCCCATTTAGCGTAGTCACAAATCCTCATGTACAGTCACGACCCTTCTCCTTACCGGGACATAATGTTTGGAGATATTTCATCTTATGCCCTGACACAATTTGCTTTAGTTTTTCCTCTTTTTTTAGGACACAGTCCTCGTAATCCTCCTGCATGTATCTGGCCAGAATACAACCCCCGCGACAGTATGGGAACAAAGAGCAGTCATTACAGATTTCCATCAAAGGGTTGGTAATCTGTTTAAAATGGAATTTCAAGAACCGATCCATAGTAAATTTTATCCCATTTGAGGTTAATTTCCCTATTGACCTCTCCTTCTCAAGGGCTACCGAACATTTGTTGACAAGTCCATCCGGCCGTATAAGGTAATAATTGTCCAACTCCCCGACACACGAAACCATGGTGGAGGTTCTTTCCAACATAACATCACCGTATTTAAATCCCCTTCTGATTAATTCCAAAAGCATCTGGCCGGCTTCGGTTTGGATTTCACTTTTCACATTATTCACACATCCCGCTTCCAAGGTGTGGCTTGATGGTGAATACAAGGAACGAAAATAAACATATATTTTCCCCCGTAAGGCTTCATCTATTTCACTTAATTCATTTACAATCTTTCCTGTTTCATTATTTTCCAAAGTGTGGAGATGGATCCTGATGGTAACAGTATTTTTCGGATCCGCCTTTAAATAGCCGATTAAATTATTAATTATCAGATCATAGGTGGCCGTTTTTCCGCAATCCTTAAAGACCCTGACTTTGTCATGGGTGGCCTTGGAACCTTCAAGAGTAGCATTAACCTTGTTGATACCGGATTTGGCGAGCAAAAGTGAAGTTTCCCTATCGAGAAGGGTAGAATTAGAGCTGATGCGGGAACCGTATTCAATATTGTTTTTTTCGGTGTAGTCTTTAAAGAAAGATGCCAGTTCATCTATAACATCCTTTTTTAATAAGGGTTCCCCGCCGAACCATGAAACATAGAGTCTCCTCACCTTGGGTTTTCTTGTTATGAGGAGGTTTTTAATATTGGCCATCACTTCATCATTGATTGTAGTTTTGCCGCCGCTTTCATAACAATAGAAACAGCGGCAATTACAGGCCATTGTAGGTATTATCGTAAGGGATAAAATATTGTTTTTGTAGCAATCTATTTCTCTGAGGTTTAAGAGGTAGCGAAATTCATCAAAACTACTATTAATCAAAAAACGCTTTTCCCGGAGTGCTTTCACTATGTCAAGATCCCCTTCGCAAATCGCCGTATAGGGATCATCTATAAGCATATTAACTCTTTCCTTTTTTTTTATCGGAAATTCAATATAGGTATCGTCTAACCAGGAATAGCCCACATAACTTTCATCCAACTCAAAGAAATAGGTGTACTTTGATTTTTTCATATTTTGTCCTTCTCACTTTCAATAAGGGCCTCCCAATCCGCCACACTCACCTTTTTAGCCCACTGTAACTCAAGAATTTGCCCGTTTGGATAATATGAACCCACATCATTAAAATCTTTAATTTTCACTACATTACAGGTATCATCATTGGCAATCCAGATGTAAAATTTTTTTCCGAACAAAGCTGCCAGCAATCCCTTGCCGGTAAATTTATATTTTTGGCAGGCCACACCGTTGACGATGTCTTGCCCAAGATTTTCCCCGGCAAGATCAAAATAAAGACCGGAGCGGTAGTAACCTACCTCAAATTTCTTTCGTTGCTGATTGAAAAATTTCATCCCAAAGGCAAGCTCAGTTGTTTTTTCAAAAGTGGGAAGCCTTTTAAACTTTGTTTTCTCTACATAGCTATTGATTGCCCCTTTTTTGTTCCTGGACCTGCCTTCGCATTGCCAGTAATAATCATAAAAATTATCAACTGTGCGTAGATGACTGATCACAAAGTTGGAAGGTACTTTTTCAACCGGATTTAAACATTTTATTTCCCTGCTCTTCGGCATAAAATAACCCCAGTCATACTCATGAATATAATGATATACCACCGTGGGGTTTTTATAGGTAAAAAGTGTTTCAATTAGATTTTCTGCGCTTATGTAAATGTAGTAGTCACATACTTCACCCGTCTCATCACCCACACCAACACTGGTGTAGTAATACAAGGAACCAACGTCAATTTTATTCTTATCAAAAACAAACAAATCCAAACTGTCACTGGCATACGCAGTTGAGCCTATACATAAAATCAATAATAAAAGAAATAGGGAAACTTTCTTCACTTTTATTACCTCCAGTATAGAAAATTTGGGGGGGTGGTTATATCTTGGAAAAGCGGAAATGAAAAGCTTCGGTTGTATCTTTGAATTAATTATTAAGGCAAATTCTTTTGTTTTTTATCTGAATTGCCAATCAGTAAATATCCTTAACTCCTATGCCGTTACCCAAAAAAAAGATATACACAGATTATCCGTTACAGCAGCAGATAGAACCATCGCCAAAGTCTAACCTTTCCTCAACATCAACAACGTCAAACAGCTCATCATTGGCCATTTCAACGTTTACCAAGTCTTTCATCTTTTCACCTCCCCCCTCTTAAACGAGAACAACAACTTAGGCTTTCCATTTCCACATTTTTAAGTAGCGTTATTGGGTTAACCAGGTTTAACAGGGAATTATTGTAATAAACATATATTACCATGCGTCATTTCTTTTGTCAAGACCTATTTTCCTTTTTTTTGTAGTTATTCTATGATATTCCTCGATGCGTCTGTACCTAAAACACTAATTCCAAAAACAAGCTGTAAAGTGATTCCCATAACCTTTCCCCTAACCTGTTAAAATTATCCATAATAGATTGACTAATACAATGTGGTCAGTTGCTTTTCTCTACACCTTTGAGTTTTTCTTAGTCTTTCTGGTCAGGCAGTTTTACCTAACGATTCCCAAGGAACTCTCGGAAGCCGCAATTATGACGGTTGTAGCCATTTTGGGGTATTTTACCGGATTATTTTTCCGCTTTCCAAACCAGCCATGGTAACAATGGGGCTCTTTACTTTCGTTTGGCAATCTTATGGGTAAAAGCGGCTGAAGTTGGTTTCTCGACGGCATGGCAGACCAGCCCGGTGAAAAAAAGAGGCCAAAAAACTCTACGAAACGCTGGAATTAAAGCTCCCGCCCAAGCTATATGCGTTGAAACCAACCCCACGGGCATAGTAACAACTGTTTTTCAAGGTCCAATAGGGTAAAACCCAGGTGGCATAAGAATTTATGCGCCATTTTTGTATCTACTTACTGTTCAACGCCAGCTTAGGGTGTTCAACATATCATTATAAATAGTATCGTATGTTAGATTAGAAATTTTCTCCAAATAACCATTACTAGTTGATTATTATATTTGGTTTCATCATTGTACTTAGTCTTTTGCGAAATGTATTCTAACATGCTTAAACTATGTGTAGTAAAAACTATTTGTATTTTTAGTTTTTTGGCATGCTCATATAGGTAGTCCACAAGTTTGTTTTGCGCAATTGGGTGAAGAGTAGCATCTAGTTCGTCAATAAGTAAAAAATACGGTATTGAGTTAGTTAATCTTAATGGTGTCGCTTTTGAGCATTTTGGAAAACTATACACTAATCTTACACTAACGGATTTAGAACACCGGAGCTTGATAACCTGGGAGGAAAACCGGCCTGTTTGTCGAAGAATAAAGACCGGAAGATTTGAATCAAGCATGCGGGAGAAGGCGGGTTATTAAGATGTCCCTCAGTTATCAGGAATTTAAAGACCAGGTTTCTCAGTTATGCGGTATTGATCTTTCTTTTTACAAGAGCAAGCAATTGGACAGGAGAATTCATTCCCTTATGACTCTTTGGCGGGTGAATGATTATGATAATTATCTCCATATACTAAAAACCACCCCCCGAAGGTACCAGGAGTTTTTGAAAAAACTAACCATAAATGTTTCCGAATTTTTCCGCAATGCGGAGAGTTTTGTTCATTTATGGGAGAAAGTAATACCTGAACTGCTAAAAACACAAGAAAACTTGCGGATATGGAGTGCCGGCTGTGCCGGCGGGGCGGAACCTTATTCGATTGGGATTATACTCAAGGAATTAGGCGCCTTCCACCGGGCTGATATTTTGGCTACTGATATAGACGCGCAGGTTTTGGACCGGGCCGGAGAGGCTGTTTATACAGCAAATGAGGTCAAATCGCTTCCCCGGGAACTGCTGGCCAAGTATTTCCGGGAAGAAAAAGGCTATTATTACCTGTCGCCGGAGATTAAGAAAATCGTCCGTTTTCAGCGGCACAATTTATTGCTGGATCCTTTTGCGCTCGAGTTTGACCTGATTGTTTGCAGAAATGTGGTGATTTATTTTACTGAAGAGGTAAAAAACGAGCTATACATCAGGTTTAACCGTGCTTTACGTATGGGGGGGTATCTTTTAGTAGGCGGGACCGAACCGCTGCTTAACTATAAACAGTTGGGCTTTGAGAGTGTTTGTTATTCGTTTTATAAAAAGGTACAAGACCTGAATTGACCGCGAAAAGGAGATTTTGTCATAATGATCAAGGGCATGGGCATTGATATAGTAGAGACAGCAAGAATTTCCCGGGTGCTGGCCCGGAGAAGAGAACGTTTCTTGAACCGGGTTTTTTCTTCCGGCGAACAGGCGTCGTGTGGTGATTCCGTTCACCGTTTGGCGGCGCGCTTTGCCGCCAAGGAAGCTCTTTTTAAGGCTTTGGGAACCGGGTTGCGGTATTTCCGGTGGCAGGAGGTTCAGGTGGACAACGACCGGTTGGGCGCCCCGTATTTTTGTTTTTCCCCCCGGCTTTCAACCTACCTTAAAGAAAAAGGAATAACAAGGACCCATCTATCCATCTCCCACAGCCGGAATTATGCGGTTGTTCAAGTCATACTGGAGGGTGATAAATAATGCGGGTTGTTACTGCCGGTGAAATGAAAGAGATTGACCGGAGGGCGATTGCAGAATATAATATTCCGGGAATAATTCTTATGGAACATGCGGCCCAGGCGGTAACCGGAGTAATTAAGGAACGCTTTGCTCCGGTGCGGACCGCTGTTTTTTGCGGCAAGGGAAACAACGGCGGCGACGGGTGGGCAATTGCCCGCCTGCTTTTTTTGGCCGGTTGGGAGGCTGTGGTTTTTCATCCCGGCCCGGAGACGAAATTGCCGCCGGATGCCGCGGTAAACAGGGAGATTTGCCGGCGACTGGGAATCAAGGATTTTTCCTGGCCGGAGGTTATGGAGAAACCCGGAGTTTTCCAGGAGTACGGTTTAATTATCGACGCCTTGCTGGGGACCGGTTTTAAAGGAACGGTCGCCGGTGATTACGCCCGTCTGATTACAGAGATTAACCGGTCGGGAAAGCCGGTGGCGGCGGTGGATATTCCTTCCGGAGTGCAGGCGGATACCGGCCGGATATCCGGCCCGGCCGTTCGGGCCCGGGTAACAGTGACTTTCGGTCTTCCCAAGGTAGGATTGCTGGTCTATCCCGGCCGGCAGGCGGCCGGGGAAGTGGTGACCTGTGACATCGGCCTGCCGCCTGCTTCCGCCGGGGAACCTGTTTCTTTTTATACCATGGACCGCAAAGAAGCAGCAACCCTTTTTCCCCCAAGAGGTCCGGAAACCCACAAAGGTGATTGCGGGCGCCTTCTGGTAGTCGGGGGCAGTCCCGGACTGACCGGCGCGCCTGTATTGGCCGGTCTCGGCGCTTTGCGGTGTGGAACGGGGCTGGTGACCTTGGGGCTCCGGGAGGGAATGATCCTGCCGGAAAAACCCCCGGAACTAATGACAACCGGCTGGTCCAACCTGCGCTGGGAGGATTACGGGGCTGTGGTTATGGGCCCCGGTCTTTCCCGGGCGGCAGACGGGAAAGCTCTTCTCCGGGAATTATTGGCGGCGGAGAAAACGAAAAAAGTTTTGGATGCCGATGCTCTAAATCTCCTGGCGGAAGAAGACCGGTGGTGGGAGAAAGCCCGGGGTGTGATTATTCTCACCCCGCACCCGGGGGAAATGGCCCGTCTTTGCAATTTACACCCCGAGCAGGTGCAGGCAGACCGGATCAATTTGGTACGGGAGAAAGCGAAAGAGTGGGGAGTCACCCTGGTTCTCAAGGGCGCCGCCACTCTGGTGGGTCAGGCCGGCAGTCCGGTATACATCAACACTACCGGTAATTCCGGCCTGGCCACCGGCGGGACAGGCGACGTTCTGGCCGGGGTGATTGGCGGGTTGCTGGCCCAGGGATTAACCGCGGAAAAAGCCGCCGTTTTGGGAGTATATATTCACGGCGCCGCAGGAGACTTGGCGGCCGAAGATTATGGTTCCGCGGGGATGATTGCCGGGGATCTTTTGTCCAAGTTGGCGTTGGTCATTAAGAGGGGGACGGGAAGTGACGAGATACAGCGGGCGATTAATTAGACCGGTCTGGGCGGAGGTGGACCTGGAGACGGTCCGGGATAATGTCCGGCAGATACGAAGGTTTATTGGGAACGGCCCGGAAATCATGGCTGTGGTCAAGGCGGAGGCCTACGGTCACGGCGCGGTGGCCACGGCAAAAACAGCGCTTAAAGCGGGCGCCACCCGGTTGGGGGTTTCTCTTCCGGAAGAAGGCATTCTTTTGCGGGAGGCCGGGATTGAGGTTCCGGTTTTGATTTTCGGTCCCTTGCTGGAAGACCAGGCGGAGCCGGTTTGTGCCTTTAACCTCACTCCCACCATTACCGGGAAGGCAGGCGCCCGCGCCCTTTCCATAGAAGCCGGGCGCCGGAACCAAAAAGTCGGAGTGCATATCAAGGTTGATACCGGCATGGGGCGGGTCGGCGTGTTGCCCGGGGAAGTCCTTCCCCTCGTCCGGAAGATTTCCGCTTTACCCCATTTGGAGATTGAGGGGATTTATTCTCATCTCGCCACCGCCGACGGGGAGGATCTCGCTTATGCCCGCAGGCAACTGAATGTTTTTCACCAGGTTATAGATGATTTACAGGAGCACGGGTGGGAGATTCCCCTTAAGCACATGGCCAACAGCGGGGCGATTATGAATCTTCCGGAAAGTTATTTTGACCTGGTGCGTGCCGGTGTCATCCTCTACGGGCTTTACCCGTCGGACAAAGTACCGCGCGGGCGGCTGCCCTTGCGACCGGCTTTGACCTTGAAAGCCCGGGTAACCCAGGTTAGACGGGTTCCGCCGGGAACGGGGATCAGCTACGGCCGGATTTACCATACAAAAAAAGAGACGACCATCATCACCCTGCCCATCGGTTATGCCGACGGCTGGACAAGACTATTGACCAATAAAGCCCGGGTTCTGTTTAAAGGAAATTCTTTTCCTTTAGTGGGCCGGATTTGCATGGATCAGTGCATGGCCGATGTGGGCGACACCCCGGTGGAAGTGGGAGAAGAAGTTGTTCTAATCGGCAGGCAGGGAGATGAAGAGATTACCGTGGATGAAGTAGCCGCTCTTCTGGGGACCATTAATTACGAGATCGTCTGTATGCTCAGCGACCGGGTACCCAGAATCTATTTAAATTAAGGCAGTCGGCAGGCCGGTTGATTAAACCCGGCTCATCCGGGCTATGAGGGGTTTGGATGAGAAAAGGAGCACGGATGGGGGTAAATACAAGAAAGGGCTACCGGCGAACCGCCCATAGCCCTATTCTCAACTTACATGGGTAGCCTTCTATTTTTTGCTTTGCGGCGTTGAGATTCGTTGAATTATTCTATCAGTTCATACACTTTGATATAATCCACCCGCATTTCCTGGGGGAATTCTGTGGCCGCGTCAGGATAACCCGGCCAGAGACCGCCGACGGCGATATTAAAGATAAAGAAAAAGTCGCCGTCAAAAACCCATTCCGCCTGGTAAATATTTTCAACAATGTTTCTGGTCAACACATTGTACCTTTGCCCGTCCACATACCAGCTGATCCAGTCCTCGTCCCAGATAATAGTGAAAGTATGATAGTCGTCGGAGAATTTTCCCTCAGGTAGAGTATAGCTGTCACCTATGCCTCCGGCGCCCGAGTAGCCGGGCCCGTGTACTGTGGCGTGGACAGTGGACGGTTCGTGCCCAACCAGTTCCATGATGTCGATTTCCCCACATTCAGGCCAGTTAATCTCCGCGAT
>Ga0209075_1001696_pt1 | contig 20496 bp, 14 predicted proteins | sample Stecom2011_FD_187523 | JGI IMG/M metagenome (GOLD analysis project Ga0209075, IMG submission 187523) | Agricultural soil microbial communities from Utah to study Nitrogen management - Steer compost 2011 (SPAdes) (version 2) | ecosystem: Environmental > Terrestrial > Soil > Agricultural land...
CAACGCCCATAACGCCCAGCAATTCCGTGCCTCGGGCGAGAAACAAGGGCGTGCCGGCTTGCTCTGTAATGGAGTTCTCTGCATCACTCAGGCTATCCAATGATACGCCTTCGGCTTCCAGCCAGCGGCGGTTACCCAAGCGAATCTTGTCACCTTCATACTCGCCTGCCACACCTTTGCCATTCAGCGCTTCGAAACCAGTCACTTTGAGTGGCTGTGCGCTTTGCTCTTTTGCTTTGTTAACAATGGCTTCCGCAAGCGGGTGCTCGGAATGCTGCTCCAAGCCTGCGGCCAATGCCAGAAGCTGTTGTTCATCGCCATTTACCGCATGCACGCTGGTCACCGCAGGATGACCTTCGGTGATGGTGCCGGTTTTATCGAGAATCACTAAATCCAGCTTGCCAGCTGTTTGCAGAGCGTCTCCCTGACGAATCAGGGCGCCGTACTCCGCTGCTTTACCAACACCCACCATCACCGACATAGGCGTAGCCAGCCCCAAAGCACAGGGGCAGGCAATAATCAGTACGGTGGTGGCTGCAACCATCATGTGCACAACCGCGGGCTCAGGGCCAACGTTGTACCAGACCAGCGCGGCGGCGATAGCAATCAACATAACACTGGGTACGAACACCGATGATATTTTGTCTGCCAGCCGCCCGATGGCAGGTTTTGAGCCTTGCGCCTTCTTCACCAAATGAATGATCTGAGCCAACGCAGTTTCACTACCCACCCGAGTGGCCTCATAGACAATTCCGCCGTGGGTATTGAGCGTACCGGCGGAAACGTCATCATCCACGCCCTTGCTTACCGGCATGGGCTCACCCGTTAGCATGCTCTCGTCAATACGGGTGCTGCCTTCAACAACGCGCCCGTCTACGGGCAGATTCTCACCGGGGCGAACCCGAATGTGGTCGCCTTTGCGCACCTCCTCCACCGGGATATCCTGCTCCTGCCCATCACGGATAACCCGCGCGGTTTTTGCCCGCAAATCCAACAGTCTACGCACAGCCTCGGACGTTTTGCCTTTTGCCCGCAACTCCAATGCCTGGCCCAGATTGATCAAGCCGATAATCATGGCCGAAGCTTCAAAATACACATGCCGAGCCATCTCGGGTAAAGCATCGGGAATACTGACCACCGTGATGGAATACAACCAGGCAGTTCCTGTGCCCAGTGCAATAAGCGTATCCATATTGGCGTTATGGTGCCGGAAGGCCTTCCAGGCACCGCTGTAGAAATGCCCACCTGTGCCTGCCATGACCGCTAACGTGAGCAAACCCAAACCCAGCCAAATGCCTTGATTTGATTCGGTGACCGTCATGGAGCCAAACCCCATGCCGTAGACCATCATGGCAACGCCAAGCCCCAAACTAATCGCCATCTTCACCAGTAGAGTTTTATACCGCTTCTTGTCCTCTTCTTGCTTCTTATCATCCGCGGCATCCGCATCTTCAATCACACTGGCGCCGTAACCAGAACTTTCTACTGCCTTGATCAGAGCCTGTGCATCCGACACCCCGGTCGCCGTAGCCGTATTATCCGCAAGATTCATATGGGCGTGGGTAACACCGGGTACCGATTTCAGTGCCTTCTCAATGGTATTCACACAGGAAGCGCAGGTGGCACCGGTAACAGCGAGATGCACCTCATCATCGCCGCGAGCCGGTTTCGGCTTTTCAGGTGTGCTCTCCGGAGCCTTAGCTTGGCCGCCTTCATCTATCGCTTGGTCTAACGGTGCATCAGCGGTGGCAGCCTTGTCAGCTTTGGAAGCGCAGCAACTGGCAGGCTTCTTAGCCTCAGCCACCGGCTCTGCCGGGTATCCCGTCTCTGTCACAACCCGGGCCGCCTCTTTGGCATCGACGCCCTCTGGCAAGGACACCGTCTGATTCTCCAGATTAACCTCAACCAAACCAACATCGCCGGTGAGTGGCTCCAGAGCATTACGAATCTTCTTGGCGCAGCCCTGACAAGTAGCGCCGGAAATACTCAGAGTAGGCTTCAACACAGATGCTTCGCTCATAATGATTTACTCCTCAACCTGCTTTGTGGGAGCCTTGTCATCCCAATGCTCAATCAACCGACAAATGGTGTGACCATCCGGCGTACCGTCGGGCATATCCTGCCAGGCGGCCAATGCTGTTTTCATACGCTTACGCAACTGCTGCAACTCAACAATCTCGCGCTCCACATCCGCCAGCCGCTGCTGAAACACATCCCGAACCATGGGGCAGGGCGAGTGATGATCATCCGCCTGATCCAAAATCTGCCGAACCTCGGGCAATGAAAACCCCAACTGCCGCGCCTTGCGAGCAAAGCGCAAACGGCGAAGATCCTCAGCGTCGTAATGCTGATAATTGTTATCCGGATTCCGAGTAGGTTTGAGCAGCCCTTCCCGTGTATAAAAACGCACGGTGTCCGGATTAACCCCGGCAGCAGTAGCAAGTTCTTTAACTTTCATATCCAGAGGCCCCCGCAAATCTTTGAGAGCGTGGGTGTGTGTGGTGTGTCCGAAAATGCTCGGAGCCATGGGTGAAGTGCGTAGCACTTCACGGGCTAGCCATGGAAGGCTTGCCCAGGACCTTTAACGCGACGCAGGAGCAATAAGCGTTAAAGGGCGGAGAGCAAGCGTACAAGGACGTATTCACAGCGGTTTTCGGACACACCACACGCACCCATGCGGCCTGCTACAAACTTGATAGCAAAGCCAAGAATGTTTGAAGTCTAAGAATAGCCTAAAACCTGTGACCTACTCACAGGTCAAAGGTTTTCAGGAAGAGGAGCCTTTCGCCCGAAGGAAGGTACCGCAGCTTTTGCACTGATCAGGTGCCATCAACTTGGCCTGCCAGCCAATCTTTACGCCACAAGCCGGGCAGGCCAGACGCAACTGCAAAATAATAATAGGAGTAACCAAAGCCACAAGCAGAAACCCTAAAGGCCCCCAACTTTCGCCACTGGAAAGCCCGAGCTGACTACTGAACACCAGAATAATAACCAGAGCCACAAACGCAAAAATGAAATAATTCCGATTCCAGCGCTCCCAGCGGCGAAGCTTGGCATCCTGTTCCGACGTTAAATAACCCGTGGCCATAAAATCTCACCTAAAAAATCAATCACTGCCAACGCAATGGTGGGGATCACAGAAAACAATTACAAACCTCAATTGACCATCGCACACTTTTCAAGCTCACCGCTGGCCAGCGCTTTTTCCAACTCCGCCGCCGGAACAGGGCGGCTGATCAAATACCCCTGAGCTACATTGCAACCCTGACTTTTAAGAAAATCCAACTGCGCTTGAGTTTCCACACCCTCGGCAACCACCCGCAAGCCCAGATTGTGGGCGAGATTAATCACCGCTCGGGTGATCACGGCATCATCGTGGCGCTCAGTCACCTCCGTAATGAACGAACGGTCGATTTTTAGAAGATCCACCGGGAAGTCTTTCAAATACGCCAAAGAAGAATACCCCACCCCGAAATCATCAATTGCCAGTTGCACCCCTAAATCATGTAAACGGAACAGCTGATCCCGATTGTGCTCAATGTTCTGAATGAAGATTTCCTCCGTAAGCTCCACTTCCAAACGGTCAGCCGGAATACCCTCGCCATTCAGGGTATCGCGTATGTGATCCACCAAATGCTCCTCATCCAATTCCCGCCCGGACAAGTTCACCGCAACCCTAAGATGCTCAAAAGGTGTGCCCTTCCAGGCCGCTAATTGACGGCAGGCGGCCATAACCACCCAGTGCCCGATATCGGTAATCCGGCCACTTTCCTCTGCCAGCGGGATAAACTCTCCCGGCGCTAGAAGGCCTCTACGGGGGTGCTGCCAGCGAATTAGCGCCTCAACGCTGGTGATCTTGCCGCTGTTCAGGTTCAACTGTGGCTGGTAGTGCAGCACAAACTCATTGTTGGCAAGCGCCTGACTCAGATCTTTTTCCAGCTCCAGACGCATGACCTCCCGCTCCTGCATACCCTCGGTATAGAACTGATAGGTATTACGGCCCTGATCCTTAGCCCGGTACAGGGCAATATCGGCGTTGCGCAGCAGGGTATCTGCGTCCAAACCGCTATGGGGGTAAACGGCAACGCCTAGGGTTGCGGTAATGCTATGAGTTTCATTCTGAACCACGTAGGGCATTGCAAAACACTGTTTTATTTGGCCTAGCAAGTGAATGGTATCGTCAATATCCTCCACATACTGTTGGCAGATCATAAACTCGTCACCGCCGGAATAGGCCACTGTAACGCGCTCGTCACTGAGTTGATTCAGGCGTCCGGCAACCTGAGCCAGTAACTCATCGCCAAACTGGTGCCCCAGAGAGTCGTTCAGCATCTGAAAGCGGTCGAGATCCAGCATCACAAGTGCCACTTGCCGCATCTGGCGATCCGCAATTGTCAGCGCATGGGCCAAGTCTTCCATAAAAAAGCGTCGGTTCGCCAAACCGGTGAGAACATCGGTGGATTCCAGCCGCACCAAGTCTTGCTGCATAGCTTTGCGCTGGGCAATTTCTCCATCCAGCACCCGACGCGTCGCCAGCAAATCCCGATTGCGTTTGAGTGTGAGTTGTAAGAGGAGTGTTGCGATACTGGCCACCAACCCTGTAAAAACAAGTGTAATGAAGATCCAGCGCGGCCAAGGGCTGGTTTGTTTGCTCACCCATGCCGGTGAAGGCTCAAGCGTTAGCTGCCAGTCCAGAGTCGGCAGATCGATTTGTACGGTGTGGGACATGGAATCACCGGCGCTTTCGAAAGCGCTCAGTGCATAGACTTGAGTGCCTTTACTCAAGAGCTCAATGCGGAACATTGCCGGTTCCCGGGTTGCCAGCAGTTCGCTGGCCAGTGTTTCCATCCTAAAGATTGCGGCGATAAAACCATTGTTTTCTGGCCCGGCCCCCACCGGTGCATAGATAACAACGCCTTTGCCGCCTTGACGTAGCTCCAGTACGTCGGAAATATCAATGTCGCCCGAAAGCTTCGCAGTTTCGAGAGCCGTTCTACGTTCTTCGTTGAAGGCAACGTTGAAGCCAAGGATTGTACTATTCAGCGTAGGCGGCTCAATCCAGCGGATAACATTGCTGCTATCGATCCATTCGATCACAGAATAAATGCGATAGTCTTTGAGGTAATTGCGGGCATCCCTCCGCCATTGGTTTTCCGGCATCGTGGGATCTACTAACAGTCGGTCGGCCATTCGTTGGATGGCTCCGGCATGAGCCAGAAACTCCCGCTCCAGATTGCTGGCCATGGTCTTGGTTTCGTTTTCGAGGTTGGCTTGAATCTGTCCGGTATCTTGGTGAATCAGACCCCAGCGGAGCCCGGATGCCATGGCGAGAAATAAAAGAAAGATCACCCCTGGAAAGACGGGGTGCAGCAACCGTTTTACCAACGATCCGGTTTTTCGGGGTGATTGTTTCAATAAGTGCACCGTTTACCATTAACCCAACGTATTAGTGTATCGGCTGCGAATAGCAAACAGTAAGTCAATTTTCGCTAAAGACACGCCCAGTTGCATAGCAGTTCAAGCTCTAGAACTTACTGCGGAGATACCCAGCCGCGGAATCTCTTGCTTAGGGCACTTGTCCATCACCACCTTTAACCCGGCAGCTTCCGCCCGCGCGGCTCCGGCTTCATTGATCACGCCAATCTGCAGCCAGACAACCGGAATATTGAGTTTTATCGCCTGATCAATTACTGCGTCCGTGCGCTCTGGCGCAAGAAACAGTTCCACCATATCGACCGGTTCCGGCAAAGAGGCAATGTCTGCGTACACTGTCTCGCCCAGCACTTTTTGACCGGCAAGGCGGGGGTTAACAGGAATCATCCGGTATCCGTGGCGCTGCATATATTCCATGACCTCGTGAGACGGTCTGTGGGTTTTCTCGCTGGCGCCTACAAGAGCAATGGTGCGAACGCTTTCAAGAATTGCGCGCATTTGATCGGGTTGATTGCTTGGCATGGTGATGGCCCCTATGGTGCGTTAACGGTATTGAATCAACGGTGCGCCTCAAGACAAACAGACACAGATTCCGCATAGCGTAACGCGTGGGGCTTGTCGATTTCCACTTGCGCCCACTGCACCGCTCCATGCTCCATAACGATATTGAGCACCTCGTGAGTCAGGCGCTCCAGTAGCGCAAAGCGGTTGCCGTCCACATGACCGATAATCTGCTTGGTAATGGTGCGGTAATTGAGCGCCGCAGTGATCTCGTTACGGTTGATTGCCTCTGTCGCATCGTAAGTCAGGCATACATTAATGATTACATCCTGCTGGTTGTTTATTTCCTCTTCCTTAATGCCTATGTAGGCTCGCAGCAGCAAATCCTTTATTTGTACTCTTGCCTTGTGGTCGCAGGAAACTTTTGTCATACCGCCTCCATCAGGCTGTCGCGATTAGCGATTGCCGCTGATCAAATTGAAAAACTCTGTGCGTGTTGCCTGAGACTTGCGGAACTGGCCTAGCATCATCGAGGTCTTCATTTTTGAGTTCTGTTTCTCCACACCGCGCATCATCATGCACATGTGTTGAGCTTCGATAACAACGGCGACGCCTTTGGCACCGGTAACGTTCTCAACCGCTTCAGCGATTTGTCGGGTCAGGTTTTCCTGAATCTGCAGGCGGCGGGCGTACATATCCACAATGCGTGCAAACTTCGACAACCCCAAAACACGGCCTTGGGGTAGATAGGCGATGTGACACTTGCCGATAAACGGCAGTACGTGGTGCTCGCACATGCTGTAAAGCTCAATGTCTTGCACCACAACCATTTCGTCCATCGAGGATTCAAAGACCGCGTTGTTAACAAGGTCGCTGAGATCCTGCTGGTAACCTTGGGTAAGGAACTGCATGGCTTTGGCGGCGCGCATGGGGGTATCCTGCAGACCTTCACGGTTGGTGTCTTCACCCAGCCCGTTGATGATGGCGCGGTAGTGCCCCGCGAGGTCGTCAAGGAGTTTGGTCATAGTGATATCCGGTTCTCTTAATGGTGCGGAGGTGGGGTATAAGGGCCAAAGCTTAAGTGAATTTGCCCTTTATCTCTACGATTTACGACCATGGGCACGGAAAAGACCAATCACTGATAGTAGTTTAAAGGCCACTGCTGCGCCGCTCTGGCAGGAGGGGCGGGTTTATTCTAAAGTCGCGGGCTATAAAGGTATTATCGGGGACAACGCATGGACAAGGACAAACCGGGCACCCGGGGCCAAGTGGTCTCTGGTTGCGAGGTGGTTGCACTTGAAGAATGGCAACAGGGGGGCAAGTGGTTTACCTACGAGGGCCATGCAATATTCAGCCGCATGGCGGGCCAGGGTGAGCCGCTGCTTCTTATACATGGGTTCCCCACGGCAAGTTGGGACTGGAACCGGCTTTGGCCCATGCTGCTCCAGAATAACCATTTGCTGGCTTTGGACATGCTTGGGCTCGGTTTCTCCGACAAGCCCCGCAAGCACGCTTACAGCATTGAAGACCAATCCGACTTGATGCAAGGGTTGCTGGAAGGGCTTGGGCTCAAGTCGGTGCACCTGCTTGTTCATGACTATGGTTGCAGCGTCGCTCAAGAACTTCTGGCCCGTGAGCAGGAAGGGGTTTTACCCTTCAAGATTGCCAGTGTCTGCTTTTTAAACGGGGCGTTGTTTCCAGAAGTGCACAGTCCCCTAATGATTCAGAAGTTACTGCGTAGCCCCTTGGGTGGGTTGCTCGGTAGAGGGCTGACCCGGCGCAGCTTCGAACGGAGTTTTCTAAAGCTGTTTGGCAGCAAAAATCGTCCAAGCCCTCAAGATACAGACGATTTTTGGCATTTGCTTACCTACAACAATGGTCGCGGTATCCTGCACCAACTTATCCATTTTATGGAAGAGCGCCGGTGCCACCGCCACCGTTGGGTGTCGGCGTTACAGAATGCCAAACAACCCATGCGTCTTATCTCAGGTGCCGCAGACCCGGTATCAGGCGCGGCTACGGCCCGGCGATATCAGGAGTTGATTCCCGAGCCCGACGTGGTGCAGTTAAGGAATGTTGGGCACTACCCGCACTTTGAGAGCCCTTGGGAGGTATTTGCCGCCTACAGGGAGTTTCGCAAGCGCCACGCGGGACATTAACTTGCTATGGGTGTTGGGGAGTTATCCGGATCATGGGGCTCTGACGACGGGTGGGTGCTTGCACTGACAACCTGATTGCGCCCCCTTGATTTGGCCTTGTAAAGCGCCTGATCCGCTCTATTCAGCCACACAGACCAGGTTTCGCCTTTGCTAACCTCGGCGATACCGGCACTGGCGGTCACTTTAATATTCTCAAGAAACGGCCGGGCGTTGATGCTGGTCAGCAGCTGTTGTGCTAGGAGGTTGCACTCATGCTGGTTGGTTTCAGGCAACACGATCATGAACTCCTCACCGCCGATTCGGAACAGTTTGTCGCTTTCCCGGAGGCGCTTACGCAATCTAAGAACCATCTCTTTAAGCACCTTGTCTCCCGCGAGGTGCCCCCATTGGTCGTTGATGAGTTTGAAGTGATCGAGGTCCAGTAGAATTAGGCTAGACACGCGTTCATAGCGTTCACGCATCTGGATTTGGCTGTTCAGAATATCTGCCAACTGCGATCGGTTGAGGCACCCCGTTAGAGGATCGGTAGTTGCCACACGGCTGAGCTCGTTCTGGAGCTTTCCCACCAGCCAGGCAAAAATCATGGAAAACACACAGGTAAGGCCGAGCGAAAAGGTAATACGCCAGAAATCGGCCTCGGGAAACTTCAGGAAAGAAACCACAGCCATAGTGGTGACAAAAATGATGTTGCTGGCTATGGCCTCCCGTAGAGGCAGCAAGAAAAACAGGGCTGATGCCGCCGGATAAGCCCAGTACAGGCCTGCATGTCCGTTAATAGCCGTTGAATAGGCGGCACTCGCAACGGCGAGTAGCGGGAACAGCCTGCCTTTCAGAAAATAGGTGTCACGCAGCCGCAACAGGGCGATCACAGCGAGTGCGTTAATACAGAAGAGAATCAACAGGCCGGAAAGTAGAAAATGATGGTGTTGCCATTGCACGACAACAAGCGGAGCCACGGCAATGAACGCCCACAAATGCAGGTGGTATACCAATTGACGTTTGAAACCAAGCACGGCGAGGGTTGGGTTGGTGGGTGAGTGGGGGATAGAAGAAAACGTGTTCACAGAACACTCCAGCTAGGTTTTGTTTAGTCGCCCCGCGTCTGTTACCGGGCTTGTATTCGAGTCTAGCATGGCTATTCACTTCTAGACCTGAAGTGTTTGTTTATTGGTAGTATGAGTGTTGTTCAGTTGGCCTCTTATGACCACTCCGTTAAAATATCCGAGCTGCTTGATCATCATTCACACCGAACGCTGATGGAAAAAACTTTATGACCGCTATCCACACTCGCGCTCCGGCACTTACCATCCGGGCGGGTCGCCGAACCCTGCAGCGGTTAAAGGAAAAACCCCTAACGCCGGATGATGTACACGTAATACCCGGAGCCGCCGGAGGTCCCAAGGCTCTCGGTCTTAGTGGTTTGGACAAAGCAATTTTTGGTGAGTGGCTACCTCGGGTTGAGCAGGAGCGCTCTTTGATTGGTTCGTCTATTGGTAGCTGGCGGTTTGCGGCGATTGCCTCTTCGGACGACCCGAGTGCCCAACTGACCCGGCTAGCAGAGCTGTATACAGCACAGCGGTTTGCGAAAGGTGTCAGTGCTGCCGAGGTGACTCGCCAAAGCACTTTGTTTCTCGACGAACTGATCGCTGGGCGGGAGGACTATATCCTTACGCATCCCTGGTATCGTTTGAACGTGGTCGTTGTGCGCAGTTTGGGCATGCTGGAGCCAGATACCAGAGCCCGGCTAAGCTTTGGCTTGATGACGGCCATCGGAGCCAACGCGGTAGGTCGGCGGCATCTGGGGCGTTTTATGGAGCGTGGGATACTTCATGACGCCAGATTGAAAGCGCCCTTGTCGCCGCTGGCTGACTTTCGCAGCTACGAAGTACCCTTGAGCCGTGAAAACTTGCTGCCTGCTCTGCTTGCATCTGCGTCCATTCCCATGGTGATGTCCGGTGTTCGGGATATTCCGGGCGCCCCGAATGGTATCTATCGCGATGGTGGGCTGCTGGACTACCACCTTGATTTGCCATACGAGCAGCCGGGCGTGGTTCTATACCCGCACTTCACCGACCGCGTGGTACCGGGGTGGTTTGATAAAACCTTGCCTTGGCGTCGAGGCGATGCAACTCGCTTGCAGGACGTGCTGTTGGTGGCGCCTTCTAAGGACTATCTGGAGCGCCTGCCGGACGGCAAGCTGCCAGACCGTAAGGATTTCGAAACCTACTTGGGAAACGACAGCGGTCGGGAGCGCGCATGGCGTAGAGCCATTGCCGAGAGCGAGCGCCTGGGAGACGAGTTTCTCGAACTGTTAGAAACAGGCCGTCTGGTGGATGCTCTTCAACCGTTATGACGGCTGGCCAGCTTGCTGCTTAGGCAGAAGGACGCGCTGATAACTGGCCAGCGCTGCCATAAACGACTAGAAACGTAGCGAAAGCCGTGACCACAACGGAGGGGCCTGCTGGCGTGTCCAAATGCCACGACAGGCTTAGACCACCTGCCACCGCAATAAATCCGAACACGACGGCTAGAGCCGCCATTTGTTCCGGGGTGTTGGCTAAGCGACGCGCCGTGGCTGCCGGAATAATCAGCAAGGCGGTAATCAGCAGAACGCCCACCATCTTCATGGCAACCGCAATCACGAGCGCAAACATCAGCATCAACAGCAGGCGCAGGCGCTCGACGGGTACGCCTTCCACCCGGGCCAACTCTTCGTGGATAGTGCTCATGAGCAAGCCGCGCCAAAGCACGGTTAGCAGCGATAGAATCAAAATAGCACCGCCGTAAATCCACAGCAGGTCGTTGCGGTTCATGGCCAGTAGGTCGCCAAACAAAAGGCCGGTCAGATCGATCCGCACGCTCGGCATAAAACTGAGTGCAACCAAACCGATGGCCAGAGCGCTGTGGGCGAGAATGCCTAACAGTGTGTCGGTTGCGAGTGTTTTATTGCGAGAAAACAACATCAAAGCCATGGCCAAAATAACACTGGTAATGATCACCCCGAGATGCAGCGGAACACTGATCAAAAAGCTCAGGGCTATTCCCAGTAGTGCCGAATGGGCCAGAGTATCTCCGAAATACGCCATTCTGCGCCACACCACAAAACAGCCCAATGGCCCGGCGATCAGCGCAACACCCAGACCGCCAATAAGTGCGCGCCAGAAAAAGTCATTCAGTAGCGTATCAATGATGCTCATGGCTGCACTCCTCATGCCCGGTGGCTGAATGGGAGGTGCCCGAGCCAACAACGTTACCGTGCAGGTCATGACTGTGGTTGTGATGGTGGTGGTACACCGCCAGCGACTCGGCCACCGGTCGGCCAAAGGTTTCAATAAACGCCGGGTCGTGCGAGATGTCGGCGGGATAGCCGCTGCAGCATACGTGTTGGTTCAGGCAGATAACCTTGTCGGTAGCAGCCATAACCAAATGCAGGTCGTGGGATATCATAATAACGCCACAGTTAAGCTCGTCTCTTAGCTGGCGGATAAGATCGTAAAGCGCGGCTTGACCGTTGATATCAACGCCCTGAGCTGGCTCATCAAGCACCAGAAGGTCGGGTTTTCGCACCAAGGCTCTGGCCAGTAGAAGGCGCTGTTGCTCGCCCCCGGACAAGTGGTGCACCGAGGCTTTGAGCAGATGGCTAACGCCGGTTCTCGCTAGAGCAGACTCACACTCCGCAAGCGGTTGACCACTGAGCAACATAAAACGTTTGACGCTCAGGGGCAGGGTTGATTCCAAACTTAAATGTTGGGGCACATACCCGATAACCAGATTCTGTGCACGCATGATACGACCGCTGGTTGATACCTGTATGCCCAGAATGGTTTTGATCAACGTGGTTTTACCCGCACCGTTAGGGCCGATGATGGTAATGATGTCGCCCCGGTGCAGCGATAAGTTCACCCGGTCAACAACCAAGCGGTCGCCAAACCTCACAGTAAGGTCTTCGATGGCAACCAGTGCTTCACTCATGATGCTGGTCCGTCTGACAACCGGGGCACAGACCTGCTACCTCCAGTGTTATTGCTTCGGGTTGAAATGCTTCAGCACTGGCGGCATTCTCGATGGCGGTGGTTACAGACGATTCCATCAACTCGAGTACGTTGCCGCAGGCACGGCAGATAAGGAACATCCCAGTGTGGTGTTCACCGGCATGAGTGCACCCAGTGAAAGCGTTAAGGGATGCTATCCGGTGCACCAGACCGTATTGCTGAAGAAAATCCAGAGCCCGGTAGACCGTTGGTGGCGCAGCGTTATGGCCTTCGGAGGTCAGCTTTGCCAGCACGTCGTAGGCACCGAGCGGCTTGTGGGATTGCCAGATGAGTTCCAGAACCCGCTCGCGCGTGGGCGTCAGGCGGGCATTCTGCTGTTGGCAAATGGCTTTGGCTTCAGCCAGCGCCTGACTCACACAAGCAGCGTGGTTGTGAGGGCGGTACGGGAGCGCGCGGGAAGACATAGTCGGAATCCTGCAAGATTTGCAACATTATAACATTTGCAGGCGCCCAGATGCCAAGACGGTAACGACTTCGGGCTTAGGCCGCGGATTCGTTGGCGAGGGTTTCCAGATAATCCAAATTGGGAATCCAAGCGGTTTCGCCATCGACGTCTACCAGCATTAAGTCGGCTGGTCCGTTTTCGGCCTCGATTTGTTTGATCTGCTCTTGCCCAATACGGACTTGGCTGGGAATGCCCTGAGTAATCAAAGCCATAAAACGAAGCTTTTTATTGGGGCTAACGCTGTTGAGCACCACAATCCGGCCACGGTTTTCGCCGGGCACAGTCAAATTGCCGCCATTAGCCGCATCGTAGGAGACAACCGGCAGGCTAAGCCCCCTCCACTCGAGGTAGCCCGCAAGCCAGTCGGGTGCCCCGGTGCCAGCATCGTTGCTGGCATAATCCACCACCTCGGCAATGGATACGTTAGGCAGTATAAGCTGTCGCCCGATCACGGGAATCATGACGCAGGAGAGGGTTTGGCTGTTGTCATTCATTGCTTGTGTCCTCAGGCGGAGCCCCGTTTCTGCCTGCCTTTGAGCAAGCAGGATTCTTCGATGGTTTTAACCAGTTCCCGGGCCAGTTGCTCGGGGGTGCCGCAGAAGCTGGCGCAGCCGGTGGCGGCGACAGAATCCGGCATTGAACTGTTGCCACAACTGGTGCTTTCCTGCACCCAGATTCGGCTTCCATAAGCTTTTAGCAGCGGCGCTGCGATGGCACCATCATTACCCATGCCGGAAAACAGGATTGCATGGCAGTGAGCGCCGTAATGGTCGGCCGTATTCAGTAGCACCTTGTCAATAGAGGGGCTATAGGGCCCGGGCCAAGGTGTGTCCTGTTCTGTCAGTACACCGGTCGTATCAAACGTCCATTCGTGCTCAACCGGCATGAGCACCACATCGCCATTTTTCACCCTGTAGTTCTCTTCCGCATGCCGCAGCTTGTAATGGGCATGGCGGCCAAGCACCCGGGTGAGCACTTCGGCAAAATTACCGTCAATATGCTGGGCGTACACGAAACCCACTGGCAGGCCCGGCGGCAGGCTGTCGAGAAAAGCTTTCACCGCGGCCGGGCCACCAAGCGAGGCACATAACACCCAGATTTCGTCCGCCACAGAGCCCGGGGCTGCCGGTGTGAGCCACTGTGGCAGCTCGGATGATACCGGGCTTTCCGGAACCCGCACCTCAAGTTCTTCGATGCTGGCTTTGGAATCCAGCTGGGCAAGATCTCCCAATTGCTGCTCGAGCTTGCCCAGTAACCTCCGCTCCCAGCGAAAGTAATTTGTGGTGCCGGAGCTGGGTGCTTGATCCAGCCCGAACAGAACCGGCGCTTCGGTATTATCCAAAAGGTAATCAAACAGCGCCGGGTGGTCTGCTTCGTCTTCCAATGTTACCAGCCAGAGCCCGGCTTCCGGGAAGTCGGGGTGGTTCTGCAATCGCTCCGGGTCTCCGGAGAAACAAACATCAAGGCCGAACTTGGCGGCGGCTGCCTGCAGCCGATGCCGCTGCAGGACAATGTCCGACACGATTCCAACCTGAGCCCGACCACCATGGCCGGTCATTACTGCTTACCGGTTAGCCGTTCAATGGTCTTCAGCAACTCGGTCTCCTGGAACGGTTTGCCGAGGTATTCATTGACGCCGATAGCCAGTGCCCGCTCTCGGTGCTTTTCGCCGGTTCGGGAGGTGATCATACAAATTGGCATATCGCGCAGGTTGTCATCGTGCCGCACGAAGCTGGCAACCTCAAAGCCATCCATACGCGGCATTTCAATGTCCAGAAGCATGATGTCCGGCTTGTGATCCTGCAATTGCGCCACCGCATCCAGACCATCTTTTGCGGTGATAACTTCCATACCGTTACGTTCAAGTAGGCGCGAGGTAACCTTGCGCACGGTAACCGAGTCGTCCACCACCATGACAACGGTGGCCCGTTCTTCAAAGCGGGCGGATTCCCGAACTTTTTCCAGTTCGGTTAGCCGCTGGCGCTCAGACAATATATCGGAACGGATCATGGCTGGCAGATCGAGAATCACCACCACGTTACCGTCACCCAGAATGGTGGCGCCGGATACGCCCCGAACAGTACCGAATTGCGGCCCTAGCGATTTAACAACAATTTCTCGGCTGCCCATCAGGTTGTCTACCTGAAGTGCCATGGGCTGTTCTGCTCCACGAACCAGAATCACCGGCAGCGGCAAGGCTTGGCCTTGTAGTTTGGGGTGGTGGTCGCTGTTCAGCAGACTGCCCAAATACTGCAAGCGGTACTCCTGGCCTGCGTATTCGTACATAGGGGCATCCGGCTTGTAATATTCCTCAAGCTCGTAGGTGCTAACCCGGACGATACCTTCGATGGTGTTGAGGGGGATGGCGTAGAAATCTTCACCTGTGGAAACCATTAGAGCGCGGTTTACTGAGACGGTGAACGGCAGTCGAACGGTAAATACAGCACCTCTTCCCACCTGCGATTCAATTTCTAGGCTTCCACCGAGCTGTTTGATCTCACTGGCCACCACGTCCATGCCAACGCCGCGGCCGGAAATCTGGGTCACGTTTTGGGCGGTTGAGAAACCGGGTTGTAAGATAAACTGGAGAATCTCACGCTCGGAGAGATCTTCATCCTCCTGCAACAGCCCCTGACGAATAGCCTTGTCCCGGATCACGTCAGACGGTATGCCAGCACCATCGTCCACCATGCGCAGCACTACATCGCCGCCTTCGCGGGCCAGAGACAAGGTAACTTCGCCTGCTTCTGCTTTACCCTGTTTCTTACGGTCAGCCGGGCTCTCGATACCGTGGTCGATGGCGTTGCGCAACATGTGCTCCAGCGGCGCAATCATACGCTCCAGAATGTTGCGATCCATTTCGCCTTCGGCATTGCGAACATCAAACTCGACTTTTTTGCCCAATTCGCCACTGATCTGACGCACGATTCGGCGTAGGCGCGGCACCATGGAGGCAAATGGAATCATTCGGGTCTTCATCAGACCTTCCTGAAGTTCGGTATTGATACGAGATTGCTGAACCAGCAGTGTTTCTGTATCCCGAACCCTGTCAGCCAGCGTCTCACGCAAATCCGCAAGGTCTGAGGAGGATTCCGTTAGCGCCCGCGATAACTGCTGGATGGATGAATACCGGTCCATTTCCAGCGGATCGAAGTCGTCTCCGTAATCCGGGCCATGTTCTTTCTCGGCACTGAACAGGATTTGTGCCTCGGTTTCAATTTCCATCCGGCGCAGCTGTTCCCGCAAACGTTCGATGGTTGCGGCCATTTCATCCAAGGTGTGGCCGAAATCACTGCTTTGCTGTTCCAGTCGGCCACGGGTAATACTGGTTTCACCGGCCAGATTAACCAGTTCATCCAGCAATGGTGCGGATACCCGTATGGTTTCCTGAGCGGCACGCTGAGCGTCTGCCGCTCTATCCCGAGCCCTCGCCCGGGCAGGCTTAGGTGCAGGTTTAACCTGAACCTCTGGCTGCGCCGGGGTTTGAACCGCAGGTGCCGCGTCGGCCTCAGGCTCAATAGTTGCTGCATTCGATTCGTAGCGCCCGCGTATATCCGCAACCAGCGCAATAATGCCATCATGATCCTCGGTAATGGCTTGCCACTGATGGTCATCAGGCACCTTGCCACCCAGATCAATCAAGCGTGTTTCGAAGCTGTGGGCTTTGTCACCCAATTGGGAGAGCTGGGATAAACGGGCGCCGCCTTTCAGAGTATGAAGTGCGCGCTGTGCTTCCTGATTAAAATGGCTATTGGCCGGGTCTTTGCGCCAGTCGGCAAGAAGCTGCTCCAGCTGGTCCATGATCTCGCCAGCTTCCTCCAGAAATATCTCTAGAATCTCCGGATCGATGGCGTCTTGATCGGCGCTGGCCTCTTCTTCCTGAGGCGTCTCCTGGCTTTCGGTGTCCAGTGTCTGGGCGCTGCTGAACGCTGCAAGTAGGTCAGCCTCTGCTGCCGGCTCCTTCCCTTGCGCCAGCTCATCAAGCATGGCCCTTAGGTTATCCAGCCCGCGCCCGCTCAGAGTGAGCAGAAGCTTCTGGTTGCCCGGGGTCGACATGAGTAGATCGAGTGCGCCTGCCCAGGCTTCCGCCAATTCTGCAATGGGGTCAACATCTGACAGCCGGGCGCCACCTTTGAGGGTGTGCAATTCTTGCTGAAGCTGTGCAGCGCCATTCATCGCCTGAGGATCTTCACGCCATTGGTCTAGGCATTCGCTGATGGCATCATGGATCTCATGGCCTTCATCCAGGAAAATGCTGGCGATATCGTTGTGTTCACCTTCACCTTCACCTTCGGCGTCGGCTGGCGTGATTTCAGGAAGGGCAGCAGGAGTCTCGATTTCCACAGACTCTGCTTCGGTGGGCACAGATTCGCCACTGAGAATGGCCTCGACCTGATTCACCAAATCGACGGCGGGCGGGCAGGGCTTTTGAGTAGCAACCTGCTCAACCATTTGCGCTAGGCGGTCGTGACAGGCAAACAGCAGGTCGTTCATGGCGCTGCTGGCTTCTAGCTGGCCTTCGGCCACTTTCTCGAATAGATCCTCGAGCACGTGGGTCAGGTCACCGATGGCCTCAACGCCAGCCATGCGAGCGCCACCCTTCAGGGTGTGAACGTCGCGCTGAAGTTCTGCGGCAACTGAACGGTTGGATGGATCTTCACTCCAGGTGTGCAGAGCACTGCCCGTTGAGTTGATCAGGTCATAAGCCTCTTCTAGGAAGATGCCTATGAGTTCCGGATCCATGTGTGAGAGATCGGTTCCAACTTCTTCCGCTTCCGGCGCTTCTGTTTCTTCAAGCTCCAGCACCGGCGGCAAGATATCTTCGGATTCGATGCTGTCCGGCTCATCGGGCAGCGCCACATCTGTAACTGGCCGCGAGCTGCCAGTGTTATCCATGTAAGCGTGGATTTCACCGATGAGATCCGGCGCAGGGTGCGGCAGCTCTTTGGCATCCAGACTGTCCACCATGGCTGCCAATCGGTCATGACAACGGAACAGGAGATCTGACAATTCTTCGTTAACGGACAGCCGTTTTTCGGTCAGCCCTTCAAACAGGTTTTCAAGTTCATGGGCCAAGTCGCCCACTGCTGAAATATCGGCAAGGCGGGCGCCACCCTTTAAGGTGTGCAGGTCTCGCTGTAGCAGGCGCAGTATGTCTAGATTGCCGGTAGCTTCGCTCCAGCTTTGCAGGGCTTCCGCCGTGCTGTTGATGAGTTCCCGCGCCTCTTCGAGGAAAATCTCTGCGAGTTCGTCATCCAATTCACTGTCGGAGGCGTCGGCATCGCCGTCATCTGCCCAGTCGATTTCAGGCAGAGGTAGATCGGACGTCGACTGCGGCTCTTTGCTGGCTTCATCAGCAACAGAGGGGTCAAGCTCGTCCATGTCGAAGCTGAGGTCGATTTCTTCCAGATCTTCTGTGAACTCTTGGTCGAAGGCGCTGGTACCGTCGTCGGCTTCGGAAAGAGATGCGGTCAGTGTTTCAAGCTCCGTCACCAGCTCATCGCCAGATTCGGTGGCCAGCCCCGCGGCAACCTGATCCATCATGTTGATCAGGTGTTCGTGGGCGTTGCGCAGGGTCGCGAAGAAGGGTTCATCCGGTGCTTGGTTCCGTGCGGCGGCGGCCACGTGCACCTCTTGCAAGGCTTCTGACAAAGCTGCGACATCCGGTAGCCCAGCGTCGGAAGCAGCGTCGGTAAGCTGCGTCAGTTCTGCTGTGAGGCGCTGAAGCGGGTCTTGGTCTTGAGGGTTTTCTGCCCACTGCGCAAGAATAAGATCGGCATCCAGAACAACGTCCAAACCTTCATTCAGGAATAGCTGAACCAGCTGAGAAGGCGCCGGTTGCGTACTACCGCTGGTGTCTTCGCTGTAGCTGTGGAGCGTGTCGTTGGAGATGCGCTCCAGCTTTTCCAGAAACTCGTCAGTGCCGGGCAACGAGGCTTGGGGTTGCTTGCGTATCTGGGCCAGTCCTTGTGTCAGGAATTCGCAGGCCGTTTCAATCAGTGAAATCACGTCACGGTCGGCGCGCAGATTCTGGGCGCGGGACTCTTTTACGAAGCGTTCAAGCGGCGCAATAACCGCTGCAATAGGCGCTATGCCTGCCGTATGCGCACTGCCTTTGAGGGTATGCAGTGCCCGTGACAGGTTATCGGTGTAGGAAACGCTAATCTTGTCGCCAGCAGATGCCAGAAACTCTTTGAGGGTTTGCAGATGGGTCTCTGTTTCGCTCTCGAAGATATCCAGTAATACCGGATCGGCAGCGTCATCTTCCTCGTAGTATTCGGCTTCAGTGTCTTCTATTTCAATAGAGCCAGATACGCCATCGACTTCGGCGGCAGGCATGGTGCTGGCATCCGGGATTTCACCGTCCGCAAGCGCTTTCGCTCGCGCCTCCAGACCTGAAGTATCAAACGAGGGCGGCTGATGGTTTTCAAAGTCACTGACCAGAGCCGGGAAAACTTCGGTGGCGTCTTCCAACAGACGAGCAATGTCGTCGTTCATGAAGGTACTGCCATCAATCACACGGTTCAGCAGGTTCTCTACCGACCAGGCAAGCTCTCCCACAACCAGAGCGCCGACCATGCGGCCGCTGCCTTTGAGCGTGTGATAGGCACGGCGGACTTCAGCAAGTGCGCTACGGTCATCGTGCTGGCGTAGCAGCATGGGCAGGTATTCACGGATGGTATCCAGAACCTCGCCCGCTTCTTCGACAAAAATCTCCAGAATTTCGTCGTCAATCAAGTCGTCCTGTTGTTCCGAGCTGGCAGCTACGACCGGCTCTGGAGCAGTCTCAACAACGGGCACCTCATGCAGGCTTGTATTGGCTTCCGGGGCTTCAACCTGTTCGCCATCACTGCGGCGGGTTGTAGCCATGGCTTCACCACGCTCAATCAACTCGGCTACGTCGCCCGTGCTTTGGCCATCGCGGAACTCTTGAATCAGCGAAGGAATGCGAGCGTTCGCTTCATCAATGTATGAAAACAGGTCGTCGTTAGGCTTGATACTTTGGTCAATAACTCGGTTCAGTAGGTTTTCTACAGACCAGGCAAGCTCGCCAAGGCTGGTGGCACCAACCAAACGGCCACTTCCTTTAAGCGTATGGTACGCGCGACGAACTTCGGTCAGTGCCGGGCGGTCGTCATGATTTTGGTGCAGGCGAGGGTAAAACTCTCGGATGGTTTCCAGAACTTCTTCGGCTTCTTCTACAAATATGCCAAGAATTTCGTCGTCCAAAAGTTCTTCATCGGAGCCTTTGGTTTCGGTTTGCTGCGCTGTGCCACTTGCCGTGGACGCATCTTCCGCCGTAACAGGGTCGACAACCGGTATTTCGTCTGCGGCGGGCTCTGTGCCCCAGGTGGGTTCCTCACCGACCGGGAAGCCAAGGCTTGCAAGGCTCTCTTCTGCGATACGCAGAATATCTTCGTTATCACTGATGCCCTCTGCCAGTCGCTCAAGGTAGTACTCGATACTGGTGATTGCATCGGCAAGGGTATCGAGCTGCTTCCAGTCTGGAACGTGCCGGTCACTGAGCAATACGTCTGAAATGTAGCGCTCAGCAGAGGCTAACATGCTGGCCACACGCTCCAGCGGCACCAGACTTAGGCCGCCACGAATGCTATGAAGCAGGCCGGGAACGTGTTCGATTTCCCGAATGTCCCACTGGGAGGCAATAAAGTTAATGACCGCCGACTTTACCTGCTCCAGCGTATTTCGGGATTCTCTCAAAAGCGCACTACTGGCCTCGCCAAGCTCGCGAGATCCCTGATTGCCCGGCAGGTTGTCTATGCTGCTTCCAGACGATTCCGGTTGCCGGTCACTGTCGAGCCCGGCTAGGCTGGCTTCCACGTAAAGCAGCGCCCCGGCTATGTCCATCATTGTGCCGTCGTCGACTAACTCACTCTGGGCACTC
>Ga0209075_1001697_pt1 | contig 20492 bp, 17 predicted proteins | sample Stecom2011_FD_187523 | JGI IMG/M metagenome (GOLD analysis project Ga0209075, IMG submission 187523) | Agricultural soil microbial communities from Utah to study Nitrogen management - Steer compost 2011 (SPAdes) (version 2) | ecosystem: Environmental > Terrestrial > Soil > Agricultural land...
CAGCGCATGGCTAGAGCAGAAGAGGAAATACAGCAGCGTGTAATCACAGAGCGTCAACTTGCTGAGCGCCTGGAATATCAGGAAAAAATTGCCATGATCGGGCGAGTGGCGGGCGGGGTTGCTCACGAGCTAGGCGCGCCTTTGAACGTGATTCAGGGGCGCGCCAACATTTTGGCTCGCCATGACCTCACAGATGAACAGCGACGGCAACTCGATGATATTGGCTACCAGGTGGGGCGTATGACCACCATTATTCAGCAGCTTTTGGATTGCTTCCGCCATGTGCCAGATTCAAGGCGCCCGATCAGCCTTGATGCAACCCTGCAAGGTGTTCTGGAACGTGCGGGTGAAGACGAAAAATGTCATGGCAAGCGCCTGTTAAGCCGTGGGCTTGAGGTGGAGGCTTGGGTCAGAGCCGAACCTGTGAGATTGGAATTGGCCTGTCTGAATGTAGTGCGCAATGCCTGTCAGGCTGCTCGTGCCGAGGTGACTTTGTCGCTACATCGTCATGATAGCGAGTGGGAGGTGCGGGTTGAGGATGATGGACCAGGCATAGCCACTGAGAAAAGAGACGCAGTGTTTGAACCGTTTTACAGTACCCGGCCCGCCGGGGAAGGCACAGGGCTTGGGCTGGCGATGGTTAGCAGTATTCTTAAAGAGCACAGTGGTCGAATTGAAATAGGAAGCAGCGGATCGGGAGGGTGCAGAATGAGCCTGTATTGGCCAATGGAGACGGGGGTATGAGCCAATTCAAAGCAAGGATTTTGCTCCTGGAAGACGACGCCAGCCTGGGGCTGTTATTGAGTGAGGAGCTTGCGCTGGATGGCTATAGCGTGAGCCGCGCCGGAACAGTAAGTGAAGCTTGCGGAATGCTCAGTGCAGAAACACCCGACCTGGTGGTATCAGATCTGCGCCTGCCAGATGGCGATGGGCTGGAGCTACTCAAGGCAGCTCAGGCTGAAGGTCTCAGCTTGCCTTTTATTATCATTACAGCTTTCGGGACAGTTGATCAGGCCGTTGAGGCATTGCAAGCAGGCGCAGACGATTTCCTCACCAAGCCTTTATCTACTGATCATCTGCGCCTGAAAATACGGCGATTACTCACGCAGGCCGATCTCACAAAACAGCTGAAACAGTTTCTTGCACACAGTAACACCGATGAATCCCTCGGCCTGATTGGTGAGCATGAAAGCATGGTGCGGCTTAGGTCTGAAATTCGCCAGATTGCCCGCAGTGATGCTGCGGTTTTGATATGCGGCGAAAGCGGAACCGGCAAGGAACTGGTGGCGAGGGCCATTCACCGTGTCAGCGAGCGGAACGCCAAGCCTTTTGTGGCGGTGAATTGTGCGGGCATACCGGCAGAACTCATGGAAAGTGAGTTTTTCGGCCACGAGGCCGGTGCCTTTACCGGGGCGCGCCAGGCTCGGAAAGGTCTGTTTACAGAGGCACACGGTGGCACTTTGTTGCTGGATGAGATTGGCGAGATGCCTCTGGCCTTGCAGGCAAAGCTATTGCGTGTGTTGCAGGAAGGCATGGTAAAACCGGTGGGCTCGGATCAGGAAGAGCCCGTGGATGTACGAATTCTGGCCGCCACCCACGTGGATCTGTTGAAAGCTGTGAGTGAGGGAAGCTTCCGGGAAGACCTCTATTATCGGTTGGAGACTCTGAGCCTGCGCATTCCGGCGTTGCGTGAGCGAGGTGATGATGTTGACCTGCTTGCAATGCACTTTCTCCGTGAAGCTGCCCGCCGACATCAGCGCGGATTTCTGAAGCTCAGCCAGGTAAGCTCCCGCACTCTTATGGATTACCCGTTTCCGGGCAATGTCCGTGAACTGGCCAGTGCGATCGAGAGGGCGGTGACCTTCTGTGAAGGCGACACCATCCAGCCCGATCATCTGCCAGAACGAGTCCGCAAACGCCAGGGGATTGCCACCACCTCACAGGCCGCGCTTAGCGTCGACAGCATTTCGCAATGGCCAACACTCGACGCCCTCCAGCAAGATTATGTAACTGAGGTGATGAAGGCGGTGGGAGGCAACAAACGCCGAGCTGCTCAAATTCTGGGTATAAACCGGCGCACCTTGTACAGATGGCTGGCGGCAGGTGAACCGGGTCTTGAAGCAAGCGATGAGAGCGGCGCGGTGAGAAGTGGCGCAAAAATACCGAAAGGAGATGTGCAGTGAAAGATCAGAAAACAGCCATGATGTATGGGCTGGGCACTGTGTTGCTCTGGTCTACCGTTGCCACAGCATTCAAATTGGCGCTGGTGGACTTGGCGCCAGTGCAGATGTTGCTGGTTGCTTGCTCGGCGTCTGTGGTGGTTATGGCTATCATCCTGATGTTGCAAAAGCGTTGGTATCTGGTGTTCTCGCTTCAGAAAAAGCAATACATTCAATCGTTTGGTATGGGGCTGATAAACCCTTGTTTGTATTATTTCTTTCTTTTCGGCGCATTTGACCGGCTGCCCGCGCAAGAAGCTCAGCCGTTAAATTACACCTGGGCGCTGGTTTTGGCGTACCTGTCAGTGCCGTTTCTGGGCCATCGCCTGCGCAGGCTGGATATAGTCGCGGGCCTGGTGTGCTATGCGGGTGTTGTGGTGATTGCCACCCGTGGGGCTGTTACCACTCTGAGCTTCTCCGATCCGTTGGGGGTTGCGTTGGCCATAGGCAGCACGCTGGTGTGGGCTTCCTATTGGATTATTGCTACCCGAGATACCCGGGACCCTGTGGTTGGTCTTTTCCTCAACTTTCTGTTCGGGCTCCCTGTTATAGCTTTGATCTGTTGGTGGGCCGAAGGACTGTCCCTGCCGGTTTCCGGTTCTCTGGTTGCGGCCCTGTACGTGGGCATATTCGAGATGGGCATCGCCTTCGTGCTTTGGTCTTACGCCATGAAAAAGGCAGAAAACACCTCCAGAGTGAGTAACCTGATCTTTATTTCGCCGTTTCTGTCACTGGTATTCATCTATTTTATTCTGGGCGAACAGATTCTGCCGTCCACATATATTGGCCTGGTGTTGATTATGGCGGGTCTTTGGCTACAGCAAAAAAAAGTGAAAGAGCGAGAGCAGGGGCTGGCAGATGGCCAATGACTGGTTTGTCTATATGGTGCGCACGGCCCGCGGCGCGCTCTATACGGGCATAACCACAGATGTGCCTCGTCGCTTTGCCGAACACCAGGCTGGTGCGCCAAAAGGCGCGAGGAGCCTGAGAGGCAAAGGTCCGCTGGAGTTGGTGCTCAGCTTGCCAGCGGGTGATCGCAGCCGGGCATCCAAGCTGGAGTGGCACATTAAACAGTGGCCAAGACAGCGTAAGGAGGCGCTCGTTCAGGGTAAGGTCAGTCTGCCAGATGCGCTTTGATATGCTTGCCAGCGGCCTGCACGGCAGCGGAGGCTCGTTTTAGCTGGCCGCTATGCACCTGGAATACGTGCCAGAGGCTGTTGAACACCTCAAACTGGGTAACTACTCCCGCATTCCTTGCAGCATCAGCCAAGCGTTCCGCATCGTTGAGCAGAATTTCCTGACTACCAACCTGTATCAGCAGAGGGGGTAAACCCTCAAAGTTACCAAAAACCGGGGATATAAGAGGGTTGGTCAAGGGCTCTCGTCCGGCGTATAGCCTGGCTGCTTTTTCTGTCCAGCGTGCCTGAAGTACAGGTTCGCATTCAGGGGAATACAGGTTTTTTTGGGTCAAATCTGTCCAGGGTGAAAAAACCGTAATTGAAGAGGGGAGCGGTTGATTGCTTTCACGCAGACGCATGGCCAGGGCGATAGCGAGTCCGCCGCCGGCTGAATCGCCTGCTATGGCAATCTGCCCAGGTGAATACCCTTCGGTAATCAACGCCTGCCAGGCCGCTTCTGCATCGTCCAACGCTGCAGGGTATGGGTTCTCAGGAGCAAGCCGGTATTCTGGTGTAACCACCATACAGCCAGTGGCTTTAGCCAGGTGTCCGGTAAGGCCCTTGTGAGTGGTTGCAGAGCCGATAATATAACCGCCGCCGTGCAGGTACAGCACTGCGCCACGAGTGACTTTTCCGACAGAGCTTCTGATTGTTGAGAGCCCTGCCAGAGTGCCTGTCTGAAAGCGACAGTCACGAGGTGGAACAGAGGTCCGGTAGGCTTGGCTAATCAAAGTACGCTGAACTGAAACCGGAATTGCCGGATGAAGGGCTGGTCTTACCAAACGAGCCACGGTTTGGCGAAGCGCGGTCTCAATTAGGTGTTGCAACATCTGTGTTATGCCCCCGCTATGGGTTAGGATTGTGCATCTTAATTCGTATTATCTATTCATGACAGGCGTTTAACTCTACGTGTACTGGAAAACAGATACCATAGAAATACCTGACTGGGATCGCAGCTCTCTTTTAAAGAGATTGGAGCCTTTTGATCCGGGTGGGCGTGAAGAACTCAGCGATGAAATGATTGCCTACTGTCGCTTTTACGGCCTTGATCTCTGGGTGGAGCACCCCGAAGTTGCCTACCATCAAGGCTATGTGACGGCCGGCGAGCATGAAGTTATGGTGCACTATTTCCGGCTGCCGGAGTCTCAGGCAAAACGGGGTACAGTATTCATTCTGCACGGCTATTTTGATCACGTTGGTTTATATAGCCAGTTGATTGATCGCTGCCTTGGGGCCGGATTTGATGTGCTGACCTATGATCAGCCGGGGCATGGGCTTTCCAGTGGCACACCTGCAGCTATCGGCAGTTTTCTGGAATATCAGGGGGTTTTGTCAGAAGTTCTGGCCCATGTCAGGGATAAAATCCGCGGGCCCTGGTTTGCGGTAGGACAGAGTACGGGAGGGGCCATATTGATTGACTACCTTCTGTCTAACCACCACTCCACAGAGACATCGGAGTTCCGAAAGGTGGTTTTGCTGGCGCCCCTGGTGCGTCCTGCCGGATGGCTTGGCGCCAAAGTGCTGCACACGCTGGTTAAGCCATTTATGACCCGGTGGCAGCGTGTATTTGCAGCGAATAGCGGTAATACCCGCTTTTTACGCTTCCTGCGTGAGCATGACCCGCTGCAGGCAAGGGCCGTTCACGTCGATTGGGTGAGCGCGCTACGAACATGGATACCGCACATTGAATCGGCTCGCCCGGTGAACTTTCCGGTTACGGTTGTTCAGGGCGAAAAAGATCAGACCGTAGACTGGCAACACAATCTGAGAATCATCCGCAACAAGTTTGCAGCGGTTGAGGAAGTGAGAATAGCCGACGGGCGTCATCATTTGGTGAACGAAGCCAAAGATCTTCAGGCAACCGTGTTCAATACAATTATTGATACGTTTGAGCTATCAGCAGCAGGCGCTCCTGATAGCTTCTGAGGCCATAAGGAAAGGGCTCTGGAGTATGAAAAATTCTCGCTGAGAAGCGTCTGTAAAAAAAATCGCGACAGGAGATATGTATGAAAAAAACGATGCTTGCACTAGCAGTGACTACCATGGGCCTTGCCGGCTGCATGACATATGACCCTTACACCGATGAAGAAAAAACCTCGAATGCCACCAAAGGTAGCATTGTTGGGGCCATCGGCGGAGCTGCAATAGGCGCTGCAACCTCAAGCAAAAGCGACCGCGGCAAGGGTGCGTTGATTGGTGCAGCAGGCGGAGCCGCGGTTGGTGGTGGTATTGGCTATTATATGGATCGACAGGAAGCAGAGCTGAGGCACAAGCTGAAAGGCACCGGCGTTCGGGTTGTTCGCAACGGCGATCAGATTGAATTGGTGATGCCCGGTAACATTACCTTTGAGCTGAACCAGACCTCTATCCGCCCTGGCTTTACCAACACTCTTGAGTCTGTGGCTCTGGTTTTAAAAGAGTTCGATAAAACCACTATTCAGATAGAGGGGCACACGGACAGCACTGGCGCAGATAGCTACAACCAGCTGCTCAGTGAGCGCCGCGCCGGTTCTGTACGGGATTTCTTGCTGAATCAGGGTATTCAGCCCAATCGTACCCGCGCAGTGGGCTATGGTGAGCGTTACCCTATTGCATCCAATGACACGGCAGCTGGTCGAGAGCAAAACCGTCGTGTAGAGCTGACTCTGGTTCCGCGGCAGTAATCAGCTAGTGGCAAGAGTTCCGGTTTATCCGGGCATAAAAAAACCGGAGCACTTGCTCCGGTTTTTTTATGCTGGTGCCTGTTAGAACAGCACGCGGGCACGAATGGTGCCTTTGACCTGGAGCAGTTTCTCCAGGGCTAGTTCTCCGTAGGCCTTGTCTACGTCAATAACCACGTAACCTATGTCTTCTTTGGTCTGCAGATACTGCCCGCAAACGTTAATGTCGTTGTCGGAGAATACCTGGTTGATTTCAGACATAACGCCTGGCACGTTCTCGTGAATGTGCAGCAAACGATGCTGGTTCGGGTGTGACGGCAGCGCAACTTCCGGGAAGTTAACAGACGACACTGAGGTGCCGTTATCGCTGTACATTGCCAGCTTCTCAGCCACTTCACGACCAATGTTTTCCTGAGCCTCGATGGTGGAGCCACCTACGTGCGGAGTAAGAATTACGTTGTCGAACTCGCGCAGCGGGGAAACAAATTCCTCGTCGTTCGATTTGGGCTCAACCGGGAAAACGTCAACTGCTGCACCCAGCAACTTGCCGCTTCTCAGGGAGTCGGCAAGCGCATCAATATCAACAACCGTACCCCTTGAGGCGTTCATCAGGATAGAGCCAGGCTTCATTTGCGCCAGTTGCTCGGCCTTGAACATATACTTGGTGGCCGGCGTTTCAGGAACGTGCAGGCTTACAACATCGGAAATGTTGAGCAGTTCTTGCAAACTGCCTACTTGAGTGGCGTTACCAATAGGCAGCTTGGAAACCACATCATAGAAGTAAACATCCATACCCAAGCCTTCAGCCAGAACGCTGAACTGGGTACCTATGTTGCCGTAACCGATGATGCCCAGCTTTTTGCCGCGAATTTCGTAGCTGTCCTTTGCTGACTTCTGCCACTCACCGCGATGCGCCTTGGCGCTCTTTTCGGGTACGCCGCGGAGCAGGAGAATAGCCTGCGCCAGAACCAGTTCAGCAACACTGCGAGTGTTGGAAAAAGGTGCGTTGAAAACCGCAATGCCACGACGGGTAGCCGCTTGCAGGTCTACCTGGTTGGTACCAATACAGAAACAACCCACAGCAACCAGTTTCTTGGCTGCTTCAAAAACCTTGGCAGTCAACTGGGTGCGCGAGCGAAGGCCTACAAAGTGCGCATCGGCAATCTTCTCAATCAGGTCTTCCTCGGCCAGAGAGTGACTGAGGTACTCAATGTTGGTGTAACCTGCAGCATTCAGGGTATCCAGTGCGGACTGGTGCACGCCTTCCAGCAGCAGAATTCGGATTTTGCTCTTTTCGAGAGACGTCGTTGACATGGGCTTTGCTTCCGAACCTTTCGTGGCATGAAATCACCTGCAGCCAGTGATCGTCGGGGCTGGCTCACAGAACAGGAGCGGTATGATACCATAAAAGCAACTTTTCACAGCGCGCCGGTTCGTCTGGATCAACTGAACTGAAAACTATTTATTCTGCATGACCGGCCCAACCCTGACGAGACTGAAGCATTCATGAACTCTGAACAGATCATTGCCTCCCTGAAAGAGCTGTTAGCCACCGGTGACGCACCCGGTAAGATTTTGACTGACCCGGCTGATCTGGAGAGTTACGGCAAGGATTGGACGCGTATATACGCGCCGAATCCCATAGCTATTGCTCTCCCGAAAACCACAGAACAGGTTCAAGCGTTGGTGAAGTTTGCCAACGAAAACCGCATTGCGCTGGTTCCTTCTGGTGGGCGGACTGGCTTGAGTGCTGGTGCGGTAGCTGCCAATGGGGAAGTGGTTGTTGCCTTCGATAACATGAATCAGATCCTGGACTTCAGTGCCAGCGACCGACTGGTTCGTTGCCAGGCGGGTGTTGTAACGGAGCAACTGCAGAATTTTGCTGAAGAGAACAATCTTTACTACCCGGTGGATTTTGCATCAGCGGGCTCCAGCCAGCTTGGCGGTAACATCTCTACCAACGCAGGCGGCATAAAGGTTATCCGCTATGGCATGAGCCGCGACTGGGTTGCTGGGCTGAAAGTGGTCACAGGCAAGGGTGATATCCTCGAGCTAAACAAGGATCTGGAAAAGAACAACACAGGCTACGATCTGCGCCATTTGTTCATCGGCGCCGAAGGCACGTTGGGCTTTATTACTGAAGCCACCATGAAGCTAACGCGCCAGCCCGACAACCTCACTGTGCTGGTGCTTGGGCTTAACGACCTGGGTAACACCATGGACGTGCTCAAAGCTTTCCAGGGTGGGCTGGATCTGACGGCTTACGAGTTTTTCTCCCACGAAGCCATGGGGCACGTTTTGGCCCACGGCCAAGTGCAGGCGCCGTTCGAAACCGAAGCGCCTTATTATGCATTGCTGGAATTTGAAGCCACTTCGGATCAGGTAATGGACGACGCCATGAGCCTGTTTGAGCAGTGCATGGAAAACGGCTGGGTACTGGACGGCGTCATCAGCCAGAGCGAAACCCAGGCTCAGAACCTATGGCAGCTACGTGAGCGCATTTCTGAATCCATAGCACCACGCACCCCATACAAGAACGACATCTCGGTAGTGGTTTCAAAAGTGCCGGAATTCCTGCAGGAAATTGACGCATTAGTGGCGAAGCAGTATCCGGACTTTGAAATCATCTGGTTCGGCCATATTGGCGATGGCAACCTGCACCTCAACATCTTGAAGCCTGAAGACATGGCAAAAGAAGACTTCTTTGAAAAATGCCAGCAGGTGAACAAGTGGGTATTTGAAATCGTCGAAAAATACCAGGGCAGCGTCTCCGCCGAACACGGCGTAGGCATGACCAAAAAGCCCTATCTGCAATACACCCGCAGCGAGGCGGAGATTGCGTACTTGAGAGGGATCAAGCAAGTATTTGATCCCAATGGCATCATCAACCCTGGCAAGATATTCGACTAATGCAACGGCATATCGTAGTACTCACCGGCGCTGGCATCAGCGCCGAAAGTGGTCTCTCCACCTTCCGCGATAACGGCGGGCTATGGGAGCAGCACAGCGTATACGATGTTGCCACCCCCGAAGCCTTCGCCCGAAACAAGGAATTGGTACTGCGCTTCTACAACGAACGCCGCCGCCAACTTGCCAAGGTTCAGCCAAACCGCGCCCACACATTGCTGGGTGAGCTGGAACAGCGTCACCGGGTAACCATCGTCACCCAAAACGTAGATGACCTGCACGAACGCGGTGGCTCCAGCAACGTAATTCACCTCCATGGCGAACTCACCAAAGCCCGCAGCTCGGTTAATCCGGACCTGGTTTACGACATAGGCTACCGTGACATAGAACTTGGCGAGACCTGTGAATATGGGGAGCAACTACGCCCGCACATCGTCTGGTTCGGCGAAGACGTCCCCATGCTACAAGCAGCGGCTGACATAGTTCGCACCGCAGACGACCTGCTGATCGTCGGTACATCACTACAGGTATACCCGGCTGCAGGACTGATTCACGAAGTGGAACGAGACGTGCCGATTACGGTGGTAGATCCCGGCGAAACCGCAGGAGTTTCCCGTGCAAGGGTTATCAGAAAAGGTGCAGGAGAGGGCGTTGCAGAATGGGCAGCGAACTTTTTAGCCAGATAAGCAAGGGGAGCGTCAGCCGCCAAAGCCGTCACCACCAAAGCCAAACCTCAAGACGACTCAGCGAGATACCGACGAAGCTCCTCCCCAAAAGCCGCCTGAACCCCCAGGCGCTTCAGCATCCAATAATGCCCCGCAATCATCCGATCAATAAAAATACTCTCAACCGGTGGCTTGAACGAATCCAGATACTTGAACACCGTACTCGTCTTCGCCGCCACACTCTTGTGAATACTCGATTCACCAAAATCATAAGGCTGCTCGGAATCAAAAGGCACCACAAGAATATCCCGCCACATCGCATAATAAGCTTCATCAATAGCCGGCTGACTCCCAACCCGGGCACCCAAATCAATCAGATAAGAATCCAGCGCCTTATAATCCTCAGCCAGCGCCGCCGTAACCGCATTACGGTAAGCTTCAACAATCTCCGGCTTCAGCTTCTTAACACAGCCGAAATCGTACATCACAACGCTGCCATCGGGCCGATAGGCAAAGTTCCCCGCGTGAGGGTCACCATGAATGCACTGAAAGCGGAATAACTGATCCGCCATGGTCTTAAACATACGATGGCCGATCAGATTGATCGTAGCCTGGTCATAGCGCTCCGGGGTCACCTCACTCACATGATCGCCTTCCTCCAGAATCAGAGTAAGTACATGGCGGGTTGAGTGACTGGGAATTACGGAAGGAATAACCACCCACGGATCGTTTTTGTGAAACTCGCGGAACAGCGCAATATTGCGGGCCTCATTCTCATAATCCAGCTCTTCCCGCAGACGCTCGCGAATCTCTTTGAACAACTGATCGACCGACTCTTTCGGCATTTTCAGCAGACCACCAAGCTTCAGCGCCAGCCGAAGTTGTTTCAGGTCTGAATCGCAGGATTCATCCACGCCCGGGTACTGTACCTTCACGATCACATCCGTGCCGTCATGCAGGCGGGCTCGATGCACCTGGCCGATAGAGGCTGCAGCGTAGGGCTTTTCCTGAAGGTACTCAAACAACTCGCCAACCGGCTTGCCCAGCTCGGTCTCTATCTGTTCAAGGATAATCTCAAACGGCATGGGGGGCGCTTCTTTCTGCAGTTTCTGAAGCGCATCAGAGAACTCACGGGGCAGGAAATCCTGGGTCTGGGAGGCAATTTGCCCCACCTTCATGGCGGCACCTTTCATTTCACCGAGCGTGTCGGTAATGCGGTTGGCCATGCGGGTGTAGCTTTCACTGCGGGCACCTTCGTCGTTTTCGCCGCTGAACAGACTGCGTGCTTTCTGGCCGGCATACTGACCCGCCACCGAGGCAGTCATGCCAGCAAGTTTGAAGAAACGACCACTGCGTGAGGTAACCGGTTTTTTTGCCATGCCTGACTATACGTACTCTTTATAAAGAAAGATTGTGTCAGCCAACGTTAACCACTTTGGTGGAAACGGACAACTGATCTTCCAGTTGTAGCGCCAGTGTTTGCCCTGAGCGCAAAGGACCAACGCCCTTGGGTGTCCCCGTGAGTATTACGTCGCCGGGCAGTAGCGTGAAGTGACGGCTTATATGGGCAATCAGCGGAATGATCGGGAACAGCATGTCCCGGGAGTCACCGCTTTGCTGGCGCTGCTCGTCAATATCCAGACTGAAGGTGATGTGGTCGTTGCGGAAGAGGTCTGCCGCTACAAAAGGAGACAGAGGGCAGGCGCCATCAAAAGCTTTGGCTCGTTCCCAAGGGTGTCCTTTTTCTTTAAGCTGGTTTTGCAGATCCCGAAGGGTCAAATCCAGTGCCAGACCATAACCGAGAATGGCCGCCTGGGCTTCGCTGGCAGATGCATTGGTCAAGGGTTTGCCGATCAGCACCGCCAATTCAGTTTCGAAGTGCACCTCGCCATGACTGGCCGGGAATTCAAGAGGGCGTGTGACATGGGTTGCCGAGGTGGCGGGTTTGATGAACAACAGAGGTTCAGAAGGCACCGGGTTGTTGAGTTCTTTCGCGTGCTCCGCGTAGTTCCGCCCAACGCATACGATCTTGCCCAGTGGCAGGTGCACCGGAGTGCCGTCTTTCCAGTGGTGCTGATAAGAATCCATGACGACCTCCCGGTGCTCTTGCAAGAATAGGGGCTAAGTCTCTATTCGCCCTCAAACGAGCATACAGTATAGACCTTGAGGCCCTCTTCCTGCAGCTTGGCAGATCCGCCAAGATCGGGTAAGTCGATCATGGCAGCCACTTCGATAATTTCAGCACCAATACGGCGAATCAACCTGCTGGCGGCGAGCATGGTGCCACCGGTGGCGATCAGATCGTCCACCAGTATCACTTTGTCGCCGGGTTTGAACGCATCCTGGTGTAGCTCTACTGATGCGGTTCCATATTCCAGCTCGTAGTCCTCCACCAGAGTGTCGAACGGCAGCTTGCCTTTCTTGCGTACCAGTACCAGTGAGGCGTTGAGCTCATACGCTAACGCCGAACCAATGATGAATCCGCGGGCATCCACCGCAGCCACAGCATCAATGTCGTGGCCGTGGTAGCGGTGTACGAATGCATCAATCAGCTTCCGGAAAGCGGTTTTATCCTGCAGAACCGTGGTTATATCCCGGAAATCGACACCGGGCTTTGGCCAGTTTGGCACTGTGCGGATGGCTTGCTTGATGCTTTGGGCAAAGTAATCCATAAAAAGTCAGGCTCTCATACTGGGCGCAGTTTAACCTGCGTCCAGAAACATGAATTTCAGGATGAAAACAACAGAGATCACAATAACGCTCACATTCAGGTCAGACCAGCGTCCACTCAGAGCCTTGATCACTGCGTAAGTAATAAAGCCTAGCGCAATGCCGTTAGCGATTGAGAATGTCAGCGGCATTACCAGAGCGGTAACCACAGCTGGCGCTGCATCAGTGATGTCGTCCCAGTCTATCAGCTTGAGGCCGCCGGTCATCAGCACAGCAACGTAAAGCAGTGCGGGTGCTGTGGCATAGGCCGGAATAATGCTCGCGATGGGTGCCAGCAGCAGACACGCCAGAAACAGCAGCGCCACAACCACAGCAGTCAGGCCGGTGCGCCCACCCGCAGAAATACCTGCAGTGGACTCAATGTAACTGGTGGTGGTTGAGGTGCCGAGGGCGGCGCCAGACATGGTCGCAACAGAGTCAGACATAAGAGCCCGGCCCAGGCGCGGTAGCTTGCCATCTTTATCCAACAGGCCGCCGCGCTGTGCTGCACCGATCAGCGTGCCCGACGTATCGAACAGATCAACAAACAGGAAAGCGAACACAATGCTGATCATGCCAACGTTCAACGCGCCTGCGATGTCCATTTTCATGAACGTGGGTGCAAGGCTTGGTGGGGCGGAGACAAAGCCATTGTATTCCACCATACCGAGCATCATCGCAATGGCAGTGACCGCAATAATGCCAATCATCACCGAACCGGTTATGCGGCGGAATGAAAGTGCACAGATCAGGACAAAACCGCCAAAAAACAGAAGGCTCTCGGCAGACTTCAGTTCGCCCAAACCAACCAGAGTGGCTGGGTGGTCTACTACGATGCCAGCATTCTTGAGAGCGATCAGTGCCAGGAAGAAACCGATACCGGCTGAAATCCCGAAGCGCAAGGACAGGGGAATGCTGTTGATGATCCATTCGCGGATTTTGAAAATACTCAACAGGAAGAAGATCAGGCCGGAGAGGAATACCGCGCCCAGCGCGACTTCCCAGCTATACCCCAGACTGCCGACAACAGTGAAAGCGAAAAAGGCGTTCAGCCCCATGCCCGGAGCCAGGGCAATCGGGTAGTTTGCCCACAGGCCCATGATCAGGGTGCCGATAGCAGCTGCGAGACAGGTTGCTACAAATACCGCACCATAATCCATTCCGGTGGTGGACAGCATGTCCGGGTTGACCACGATAATGTACGCCATGGTCAGGAAGGTGGTGATGCCCGCTACCAGTTCTTTACGAACGTTGGTGCCGTGGGCCTGAAGTTGGAACAGTCGTTCGAGCATGACGGGTGTCTGCCTCTCAGGATGCCAGTGAGTAGGGTGTGGGAGTCTGTTAAGAGCGAAAAACAGTCGATAATCGAAAAAACATGCGTGAAAAAACGGTAATCTTACCGGTTGAGGGTTGCCACGCCAAGTGATGATTAGAGGGCCCGTGATTACAGGCTCTGGCTATCAACTTTGTACAGGATCTCGCTGCAAGCGGATATCGAAACGCACTGCCGCCATCCGGACAATAACGATAAACAGCAAGCCAATGGTCAGTGACAGCGTTTCGCTTGCAAGAGCCCACTGGCACAGGAAATAAAGCCAGCAGCCGGCAAACGAAATAGACGCGTAGATTTGATCTTTACGGAAAATAAAGGGCACCTCATTACAGAGAGTGTCGCGCAGTGCACCCCCAAAGGTGCCAGTCATTACCCCGAGCAATGAAGCGATAAACCATGAGTGCCCCAGATCGAGAGCCAGCTGCGCTCCCAGTATCGAGAAAGTGCCAAGCCCGATGGCGTCTGGAAACACGATCCAGGACTCGCGAATACGTTCTGAACGCTTCCAGTAGCTGAATACAATTGCCATGGCAAGAATCAGGATGGGCTGCTCTTCGTGCTTGATCCAGTAAACCGGATGGTTATCCATGATGAGATCGCGCAGGGTGCCGCCGCCCAGGGCAGTGATAAATCCGATGGTAAACACCCCGACTGGATCCATGTTTTTGGACCTGGCAACGACCATGCCTGAGATGGCAAAGGCGATAATTCCAATCATTTCAAGCAGGTAGATTATATCTGGCATGGTGAGCCCTGAGAGGAGGCCGGGTGGTTTTAAAATAGTTAGAGTCAGGAACGCGAAGGATAGCGGAAAACCATAAGTGATTCATCTTCAGGCCGGCGTCTTTGGTATGCAGGGTATAAGCTGTGTTTATTGTGATGGATAAAGGTTCTTTATTTGCTTCATGGCGAGAGTCTGTTTAGCTTGGCGTCATTCAATAAAAACAAGTTTCATCAAAAGGAGTCCCCCCATGAAAGCAATTCTCTGTAAAGAATATGGCCCAGCGGATACCTTGGTTATTGAAGATGTTCCCAGCCCGGAAGCCAAAGGCCGTGGTGTTAAGGTTCGAGTGCAAGCGGCGGGGCTCAATTTTCCTGACACGCTTATTATCGAGGGCAAATACCAGCTCAAGCCCACCATGCCGTTTTCCCCGGGCGGAGAGTTGTCGGGTGAAGTGATTGCGGTGGGAGATAAGGTAACCCGCTTCAAGGTTGGTGACAGGGTTGCTGGCCTCACGGGCTATGGTGCTTTTGCTGAAGAAGTTATTGTGCCTGAGCATAACTTGTTGCCAATCCCGGAAGGTATGAGCGACGAGAAAGCCGCTGGCTTCACCATGGTGTATGGCACGTCTTATTACGCTCTCAAACAGCGCGCAAACATCCAGCCAGGCGAAACCCTTCTGGTTCTGGGTGCCAGCGGAGGCGTAGGCCTGGCCACTGTGGAATTGGGTAAGGCGATGGGTGCACGTGTGATTGCGGCTGCCAGTTCAGCGGAGAAGCTGGAAGTGGCTAAGGCGGCGGGTGCGGATGAGTTGATCAACTACACCGAAGAGTCTCTGAAAGACGCTGTAAAGCGTCTGACCAGCAGCAAGGGCGTGGATGTGATCTACGATCCGGTTGGTGGTGATTTCACCGAGCAGGCTCTGAGAGCCATGGCCTGGAATGGTCGCCACTTGATCATCGGCTTCGCTGCCGGCGATATTCCCAAAATCCCTGCGAACCTGACGTTGCTTAAAGGCTGTTCGGTAGTTGGGGTGTTCTGGGGCAGCTTCACCCAGCGCGAGCCGGAAGCGAGTGCTCAGAACATGATGGAGCTGATGAAGCTCTATGCTGAAGGCAAGATTGATCCAAAGGTCAGTGAAGTATTCGAGTTTGAGGATTATGCGAAAGCCTTGGGTGCTCTGTCCGAGCGGCGTGCTACTGGCAAAGTGGTGCTGAAGGTTGGCTCTTGAGTTGCCTGGTGATTGCGTAGCCTGATGGTGTGAGTGCAGAGCCGCGGCTGACAGGCCTCCCCAAAAACCGCTACGAGCACATCCATGTGCGCTTGTCGGTGGCCATCCTTGGCCACCGGCATTTTTGGGGAGGCCTGTCAGCCACGGCTATCCGACTTCTCAGATATATCAAAGATCAAATGAATTCGGCTTATGAAGCTCGGACGGTGTTTGATTCGAGGGTTTCATGGGATTGAAATCTAGTCTCTTTTTCTTTCAGCCAATGCAGCCCCTCCAGCCTTATAGGCGCGGGCATTAAACAGCCGGCACCACCAACGTCAAAAACTAAACTGCCCACCATCAATATCCGCTACCAGTTCGGGAGTCAGCAGCGTGTAGCGCTCAGTTTTAGGAAGCCACGCATAAATCGCTTCATCTGAACGGTTCAGCGCATAGCCGGCCTTTTGAATATCCACTTTGCGGTACTTGAAGGTGCCCGTTTTCTCGATAGCATCAGTCACCCGCACGAATACCGGAACCGCATAAGCAGGCAGGTTTGCTCGCATATAGTCCAGCAACTTGTTGATATCGAAGCTGGACTTGTCCGGAACCAGAGTCACCATGCCGGCCTTGCCGTTGGTTTTCGGGATTTCCACACCATAGACAATGGCTTCTTCCACCATGCCAGAGCCATCGATGATGTTTTCCACCTCGTTGGTCGAAACGTTCTCGCCTTTCCAGCGGAAGGTGTCTCCCATTCGATCCACAAATTGTAGATGCCCACAACCAATCGACTTCAGAACATCACCCGTGTTGAACCAGGCATCACCTTTTTTGAATGCATCCCGAATAAGGGATTTTTCGGTGGCTTCTTTCTGGGTGTAGCCTTCAAACGTCCATTTCTTTGTATTCTCACCGATAAGCAGGCCTGGTTGGCCTTTTTCGGCTTCTTCCAGTGTTCCCTTCTCGTTGCGAATCGGGTCGCGGGTGCCATCGTGGAATTTCACCAGTTTGTACGGCGCAGTAGACAGGCCGACGGTGTTATCCAGATTGAAGAAGTTACTGAAGCCGATGTTGCCTTCACTGGAGGCGTAGAGTTCCGACACGGTTTCAATGCCAAAACGGTCTTTGAACTCATTCCATATGGAAGGCCGTAAACCATTGCCCAGCATTTTGGTCAGGCGGTGGTTGCGATCCTGATCACTTGGCGGGTGATTCAGCAAGTAGCGGCAGAGTTCGCCAATGTAGCCGAAGGCTGTAGCATCATAGCGGCGCACGTCGTCCCAGAAGGCGCTGGCTGAAAACTTGCGGCGCAGGGCGAAGGCGGAGCCGCCTGCCAGGGCGGCACTCCAGCACACCACCAGACCAGTACCATGGTACAAGGGCAGGGTGCAGTAGAAGACGTCGTCCGGCGTCATTGAAAGCGCCATCATTCCAAAGCCGCCGTACGCTTTCACGAACTTGGTGTGCGATCCGGGTGCGGCCTTGGGTAGGCCGGTTGTACCGGAGGTAAACAGGTAAATGGCCGTATCTCCGGTTCTGGGTGGGTCGCTCAGCTCCGGGTTGTTGCTGTTAAAGGTGCTCACCTGCTGTGCCATGTTGGCGTAGCCAGTGGGCGCATCACCGAAGGCATTGAGGGTATTGGTGTCAGCAAGGAACAGATGGGGCGTGGGGTGATCAAACTGAACGCCTGCTTTGATGTCATCAAATGCAGGCACCAACTCTTCACCAACCACAATCATTTTCGGTTTGATCAGATTGATGCTGTGTTCCAGCACCTTTCCTCTTTGGGAGGAGTTCAGCATGGCACAGGCAACGCCAATCTTGGCTGCGCCTGTGACTGCTGCCAGAATTTCCGGGCGATTCTCCAGGAAAACTGCAATTGAATCGCCCTTGCTCAACCCCTGAGCCAGAAAGTAAGCCGCGATGCGGTTGGACCAGGCGTTGAACTCGCCCCAGGTGATGCTGCGGTCCTCAAACAACACTGCCGGCCTATCGCGATGCTTTTCGGTATTTTTTTCAACGAGAGTTCCGAGGGTGAGAGGTTTGCTCGCATCCTTCACTGAGTAGTAGTAATAGCCTTTGGCAATTGCCGGGAGTCGTTTGAAGACTCCCGGCAGGCTGCGCATTAGATCCATCCCAGTAATTTTATCTTGGCTCATGGTCTTTCCGTCAGGTGTTATTATAAGTTTGGGCTAGTCCAGGTAGAGGTCTGGCAACAACGGCTTGTCGTTGGCCTCATAACGGTAGCCTTCAAAATCGGTTACGCCGTCCTGGCGTAGCACGTCTTCGTCGATCAGGTTTTGCCCTGTCATCTCTTCAATAGAGTGATTCAGGATGCTAACCGCAGCATCTGCCATGATCTCGGGAGTCCGGCCTTGGGCCATCATTTGCGCTCCGCCCGCTTCATGCTCAATGGCCGCGGTCGAGATAAGCGTTTTCGGCCAAAGAGTGTTAACGGCTATACCGTAGCGTTTGAATTCCTGAGCCATACCGATGCTGATCATGGTCATGGCATATTTTGTAGAGGTGTATGGCCCAAACTGAGCAAACCACTTTGGGTCAAGGTTCAGCGGCGGTGACATGCTAAGAATGTGGGCACGCCTGGATTTTTTTAGCCAGGGTAGAGCGGCCTGACTGCATGCAAGCACAGCACGGGCATTCACTTGGTGCAAGAGATCGAAGCGGCTTACCTTCAGGTTTTCTACACCAGTCAGGCGAATGGCGCCGGCGTTGTTGATCAGGGCGTCAATGCCGCCAAAGTGTTCAGCAGCTTCATCTATACGCTGCTTGATCTGATCTTCATCGCGTACGTCGAGTACCAGCGGCAGTGCCTGGCCACCGGCTGCACGAACTTCTTCGGCTACGGTGTGGATGGTGCCTGGTAGCTTGGGATGAGGTGTGTCTGACTTTGCAGCAATAACAACGTTCGCGCCCTGGCGTGCGCAGGCGAGGGCGATGGCACGGCCGATGCCCCGGCTGGCGCCGGTAATAAATACGGTTTGGTTTTTCAATGTGTTCACTGTTTGTTCTCCTGTTCGGGTGCTTCGCCGGTGGTCACTTCCACCAACAATTGATTACGCTTAACCTGATCACCTTTGGTGGTCAGCACCTGAGCAACGACACCGTCACAATCGGCTTTGACCGGGTGTTCCATCTTCATGGCTTCCAATATAACCAGGGTGTCGCCCTGACTAACGGCTTGGCCAGGCTCTACCAGGACGTCGATAATGGCACCGTCCATTGAGGCCTGAATGCGCCCACTACCGGCACCATTCGCACCTGCCGCAGGCTGGTGAGTGAGATCAGTGACCGACCACGACTCTCCGAACGCCTGCAAATATAGGGAATCCCCGTCGCGGTGATATTGGCAACGCTGACGAATGCCGTTGTCGATAATGCATAAGATGCCATTTTTCATGCTGGTAACGACTAGCTCATGTCTTTGGTCGCCCAGGCGACAGGACAGGTTGTTACCGCTACTCTGCACCAGCAGTTCTAGCGTTTCGTCACCGACGGCCAACTTCATCGGTGTGTTAGTGGCGGGTGCGTTGCTCCAGGCTTTGGCTCCGGATACATCGTGCGCCAATACGCAAGCTGCAATGGCAAGCTGGCGGATGTTCAGCTTCACTGGCTGCAGTGAGGGATCGTTACTGAATGCCTGCTGCAGGAATGCCGTAGTTGCTTCACCAGCACCAAAGGTGCTGTCAGCAATGATGCGGCCGAGGAAATACCGGTTGGTGGTGACGCCAAATACGGTTGTATCTTCCAGGGCGCGAATCAGGCGGCGGCGTGCTTCGTCGCGGTTTTCACCCCAGGCGATGACTTTTGCAAGCATGGGGTCGTAGTGCGGCGTAACTTCATCGCCGGAGCGCACGCCTGTGTCATACCGCAGGCCTTCGCCTTCTGCAGGCTGAAAAACATGCAGTGGGCCGGTCTGCGGCGTGAAGCCGTTGGATGGGTCTTCCGCGTACAGCCGGACTTCGATGGCGTGGCCGTTCAATTCGATGTCATTCTGAGCCAGCGGCAAGGGCAGGCCTTCGGCAACGGTAAGCTGCCAGGCGACCAGATCCTGCCCGGTGATCAGTTCTGTAACCGGGTGCTCTACCTGCAGGCGGGTGTTCATTTCCAGGAAGTAGAAGTTGCGGTCTTTATCGACGAGGAATTCGACGGTGCCTGCGCCTTCGTAATTACAGGCCAGCGCCGCTTTAACGGCAGCTTCGCCCATGGCGGCCCGGAGTTCCGGGGTCACGAAGGGGGAGGGTGCTTCTTCAACGACTTTCTGGTGGCGACGCTGTACGGAGCAGTCCCGCTCGCCGAGGTATACGGCATTGCCGTGCTGGTCGGCGAACACCTGAATTTCTACGTGGCGGGGTTCGATTACTGCTCTTTCGAGTATGAGTTCGTCATCGCCGAAGGCTTGCTTGGATTCGGAACGTGCCCGTTTGATGTTGTCGGCCAGTTCGGATTCGCTGTGCACCAGGCGCATGCCTCGGCCACCGCCGCCGGCAGAGGCTTTAATCATCAGCGGGTAGCCGATGTCGGCTGCGGCAGCAATGAGTTCGTCGTCGCTGGCGTTGTCGCCTTCATATCCTGGAACAACCGGCACGCCGGCTTTTTGCATGGCGATTTTAGAGCGTCGCTTGCTGCCCATGAGTTCGATGGCGGCCGCTGGGGGGCCTACGAATACGATGCCAGCTTCTTTACAGGCGTCTGAAAAGCCTGAGTTCTCGGAGAGAAAACCGTAACCCGGGTGGATGCAGTCGGCGCCTGTTTTGCGGGCGGCATCGAGTATGGCGTCGGCGTTCAGGTAAGACGCGGATACTTGTGCCGGCCCTATGCAAACGGCTTCGTCTGCCAGTTCGGTGTGCATGGCGTTGGCATCTGCCT
>Ga0209075_1001698_pt1 | contig 20483 bp, 14 predicted proteins | sample Stecom2011_FD_187523 | JGI IMG/M metagenome (GOLD analysis project Ga0209075, IMG submission 187523) | Agricultural soil microbial communities from Utah to study Nitrogen management - Steer compost 2011 (SPAdes) (version 2) | ecosystem: Environmental > Terrestrial > Soil > Agricultural land...
CAGGAGCTTCAACTACAGGAACGGACACAAGAACTGAATGCAGTCCCTTTACTTGGATTGATGGAAATTCTTATTCCGTAGATAACAATACAGCAACACACACTTTTGTTGGTGGTGCTGCAAATGGCTGTGATTCAATCGTGACTCTTGATTTAACAATTTCAGGAGCTTCAACTACAGGAACGGACACAAGAACTGAATGCAGTCCCTTTACTTGGATTGATGGAAATTCTTATTCCGTAGATAACAATACAGCAACACACACTTTTGTTGGTGGTGCTGCAAATGGTTGTGATTCTATTGTGACTCTAGATTTAACAATCTCAGGAGTTGGTCCAACAATAACGATTGACAATATTCAACACGTTAGTTGTGCAGGCGGTTCAAATGGAAGTGCGGTAGCAGTTGTAACTGGAGGAACAGCTCCTTACACTTATAATTGGTCTCCAAGTGGAGCTAGTGTTCCACTAATAGACAGTCTTACAGCAGGAACATACATTATTGATATAAAAGATAATGCAGGATGTAGCCTTACTGATTCCGTAACGATTACAGCTCCAGATGCAATTGGTATAGCTTCAACCCTTCCTTTTGCGGCAAACTGTGGAGAAAGTAATGGTTCTATTTCCATTACTCCAAATGGAGGAACACCAAATTATACCTACAACTGGATAAATGGCGAGACAACTTCTACTTTGACAAATGTGACTGCAGGAAGTTATAACGTAACGATAACTGATGATTTAGGCTGTACTTTGGATACTTCATTTACTGTTCCTTCAGCAGGAGGATTCGTAATTGACGCATTGCCAGAAGAAGCTACCATCTATAATGGAGAAACAATTGGTTTAACGGTTGTTATCGGAGACAGTGTTGTTGGTGAAACATACACATGGACGCCAGCAGATGGATTATCATGTACAGATTGTCCAAGCCCTGATGCTACTCCAACTATTTCAACTACTTATTATGTAACAGTAGAAACGCCTGATGGATGTTCAAGTACTGACTCTGTGTACATAAAAATCAATGATGGCTGTAAAGATTTGTTTATTCCAAACATGTTCAGTCCTAACGGTGATGGACAAAACGATGAGTTCTGCATATATGGAGATTGCATCACATCTTTTGAAATATCAGTTTATGACCGATGGGGGGAATTGGTTTACAGTTCTGAAGACCAAAACGAGTGCTGGGACGGAACATTTAGAGGGAAGAAAATGAATACAGGAGTATTTGTTTACAAACTTAAATTAACTACTCAGCAAGGAGAAGAAATTGAAGAATCTGGAAACATTAACTTAATTCGCTAAACAATAAGATATGAAAGCAATGAAATTTAAAATAGCAATACTATCTGCGTTTACTTTGACATTAGGAACGCTTAAAGCCCAAGACATTCACTTTTCAGCAATGGATTATTCTCCAATGACTCTGAATCCAGCAATGGCGGGTGTAAAATATGATCTACAAGCAACAGCTAACTACCGAACGCAATGGAACTCTGTGGCAACACCTTATCAAACTATATCTGCTGGATATGATATGCGTTTTGGAAATAAAGATGAGTTCGGGAAAGGCTTTTTAGCAGCTGGAATTAACTTTAACAATGACAATACAGGTGAAAATAGAATCTCCTCAAATAACTTAGGGCTTTCTTTAGCATACCACCTGAAGCTAAACACTGAACATACACTTGGGCTAGGAGTTCAAGGTGGATTTAGTCAACGTTCATTTACAATTAACAATGGACAATGGGGAAATCAATACAATGGTTCTGCTTATGATCAAACCATGGCAAGTGGTGAAACATTTGACAATGCTAGTTTTACATATTTCGATGCAGGGGCAGGATTAGTATATTCTTATCGTCCAGCACAAAAATCAATGAACAACAATGGTACACAACTAAATATTGGTTTTGCAGCTTATCATTTGAATCAGCCTAACTTTTCTTTTATAAAGGAGGATGGTGAAAATCTTTATATACGTTGGTCTGGACACGCTATGGCAGAAGTTGGAATCGGTGATAAAAGGATGGCGATTGAGCCTCAGCTAATTGCTCAATTCCAAGGTCCGTCTATTGAAACATTACTTGGGCTGGATTACCGTTTTTTCCTAGGTCAAGGAACTAGTTCGAAAGGATACTATGATGGAACCTCTTTAGCTGTTGGTGTATTTTACCGTAATCAAGATGCTTTGATTTCAAGATTTTCAGTTCGTTTTGGAGGAATCGATGCAGGTTTAGTATATGATTTTAACCTTTTCTCCTCTTTAAAAGAAGTTTCTCGTGCAAAAGGAGGAGTTGAGGTGTTTTTACGCTACATATTGAATAATCCTTTTGTAGGGACTAGAGCAAGGATATAAACATAAATTCTCATTTGTGCGATGAGAAGAAAACATTTACTACTTATAAAACTATACAATTATGCTAAATAGATTCATTTTAATAAAGATCTTCTTTATTTCAAGTGTTTTTGCAGCTGGAGCCTGTCCTGATCTTACTTTAAACGTAACAAGTAATCAGAACTTCTTTTGTGGGGCTTCTACCAACACTGTGACATTCACCAATAGTTCCACTGGAGCAGAGGCTGCCACCAGTACCTACAGGTGGTTCGTGAATGGTGTACAAGAAAACCTAACCCTAGGAAACGGAACCTGGACTTACGACTTTACTGCGATTGGAACTTATACCGTAACCGTTGAAGCTGAAACTACATTAGGCTGTACTGATGATTCTGCTCCAATAATTATTCAAGTTGTTCCGGTACCAACAGCAGCATTTTCAGTTGTCGATCCACTTTTATGCTCAAACCAATCATTTGGTTTTACAAATAATTCAACGAATACCTTTGCTGGAACTACATACAGCTGGAATTTTGGAGATGGAAACACTTCTACTGCACAAAACCCTTCCCATACCTACGCGAATGGAGGTGTTTTCACAGTAACATTAACGGTTACAAATGGACCTTTATGTACAGATGTTAGCACACAAAATATTACGATAGAACAATCTCCAACAGCATTTATTTCAGGAGAGGATGATGATGGTGACCTAGAAAGCTGTGTAACTGCGGTTAATCCACTTACAAATATGAGCGTTGACTTCACCAACTATACTACTGGAGCAAATACTCATCATTGGGATTTTGGTGATGGAGGCACAAGCACTGCTAACTCACCTACACATAACTACACTTCATACGGTGTTTACACTATCCAGTATACTGCAACTGCACTGTCAGGATGTGTTGCAACCTCAGATTTAGAGTTTGTATTCCAGCGCAGAACCAATGCTGAGTTTACTGTAGACCCTTCCCAAAATCAAGGATGTGCACCTTTAAACGTAAACACATTGGTCAATAACTCTGCCTTTGCAACATCCTATTTGTGGACTTTTGGTGATGGTGGATCATCAACTGCTGAAACGCCAACACATACTTATTCAAATGCTGGAAATTATACAATAACTTTAAATGCAATTAACGCTTGTGGCGCTACTGTTTTGTCATTTGGTCCAATAATAGTTCAAGATGTACCCAATACAGCTTTTAATATTAATCCAGCTGCAAACTTCTGTGCACCTCTAAACAACTTAGCTTTTACAAACAGTACTACTCAAGCATCCGCAGGACCTTGGGGAATGAAATATGAATGGGATTTTGGAAATGGCAATACCTTAAGTACGAATCCTGAAATTACGCCACCTCAAAACTATCCTAACCAAGGTAATTATACAATATCACTTACCGCCAGTAATGGTTGTGGTTCTAGAGTTGTAACGCGTGATATTCGTGTAGATTCGATTCCTGAACTTTCTGTTTTAGCAGACCCAGTAGAAGCGTGTTCACCACAAGTAATTAGTTTTGAAAACAATTCAGTGGACAACGCACCATCAACTAATCATTATTGGACTTGGTCTCCAAGATTCCCTGGAGATAATGAATACTACTACTCCTCATCTAACTATTATTACCGCAGATCATATGGTAAAACTAGACCAGATTTAACATTTACTTACCCTACTGGTCCGAATCCAGTAAACGGTAATGTATATTATAGAATTAATAACCATTGCGGGACAAAAGATACAACAATTGCAATTATTACACATCGTCCAACTTTAGCAAGTTTTACAGCGCCATCTTCAGTTTGTATAGGTGATGAGATCATCCTAAACGACAATTCAAACGGAGAAGGAATTACCTATGAATGGGATTATGGTGATGGAAATACATCTACAACAAGTGGAAATAGACCATATACCTACAATACAATTGGTGATGTTGATATTGAATTGATAGTAAATGGCTATTGTGGTCCTGACACCATTCAACGTACAATTACCGTAAAACCATTTCCTGTTGCTGATATTTCCGTAATTTCAGATAGCTTATGTTTCGGAAATGATGTTGAATTGGTCAATAATTCAACAGTTGCTGCAACTTCATATGCTTGGAATTTTGGAGGAGGAATATCACCAAATACTTCGGGAGCATACTTACCCGGTCCATTAGACTACACAGCTGATGGAAGTAAACAAATTGTTCACACTGTTAATTTAGATGGGTGTATAAGTAGAGATACCGTTTGGGCAAGAATTCATCCGAATCCGAACGCCTTGTTTACCCTCTCAGATTACGAAGAATGTAGTCCGTTCACTGTAGATCCAAGTAATTTAACAAATAGCAGTATTAACAATCCTAATCACACCTATTCTTGGGATTACGGTAACGGTTCTTCAAGTACTGGTTTTAATGTAAATTCAACATTATATGAAGCACTAGGTAATGCAGATTCATTACATACCATAACACTAGAGATTACTACAGATAAAGGGTGCGTGGATTCTTTAAAAAGAAATATAACAATCCATCCGCTTCCTGTTTCAGGGTTTGATTTAATTGAAGATACAATTTGTAGAAACATTCCTACTGATATTGTGAACACATCGACACTAGGCACCTCTTTTGTTTGGGATTTTAATGGTTTTGGAACTTCAATTGATTTTGAACCAAATTACATTTTCCCAGCTGATGGAAGGTTTGGAATAGAATTGATTTCTATATCTGCATTTGGTTGTAGGGACACCATTATTGACTCAATATTTGTTGATCAGATTCCCTATGCTAATTACAACGCCACTGAAGTGTGTCAAGGTTTCGACACAGAATTCACCGACATATCAACAGGAAATCTTAACGGTTGGGAATGGATATTTGGAGATGGTAACACCAATAATACGGATGTGAATCCAACACACGAATTCTCAACTGAAGGAATCTACAGCACCAGTCTAATTGTTGAAAATCTTGCAGGATGTACTGATACAATAACCAGAAATGTTAATGTCAAATTGGTTCCAAAACCACAAATTAATGCTTCTGAATTCTGTCTTGAGAATCAGACCGCATTCCAAGGAGTTAATACAACTCCAGCAAGTTCTATTAACAATTGGTATTGGGATTTTGGTGATGGAAATACAGACAATACCAATGCAGTTAATTTAACACATGAATATGCATCTGTTGGTGTATACGATGCGAAACTTGTGGTAGAAAATGCCGTGGGTTGTACAGACTCCATAGAACTACAAATCACAATAACAGAAATACCTACTTCTGACTTTGATTTCATATCGATGTGTATGAACGATACCATTGCCTTTACTGATTTATCTATAGGTACTCCTGATTCTTATACTTGGAGTTTTGACAATGGTGATGCAAGTAATGATGAAGAACCACGCTACGCATACAATGCAGACGGTACATACAATGTGAGTTTAACCACAGAATATACTGCTTCAGGATGTAACCACACAATTACAAAACCAGTTGAAGTTTATCCAAGAACTGTCCCTGCATTCAACAATACAACAGTTTGTTTAAATGAGGAAACAGTTTTCACAGACAACACGACAAATAATCCAAATTCTTGGACTTGGCTTTTTGATGAAGGAACAGCAACTGATAATGTTCAAAATACAGGTTTTACATATGCTACCCCTGGAAATTATGATGTTTCGCTTATAACTGAAAACGTTTTCGGATGTATAGATACTTTAACCAGACAAATTACAGTTCATGTATTGCCTATCGCAGACTTTAACTTTGATACTGTTTGTTTGGGTAACTCGACAAGCATTAATGATTTAAGTTCTGGTGGATTAAATTGGGATTATGCTTGGGGAGACGGAAATACCTCCACAGGAACCTCATCTCCTTCATACACCTATACAGCAGCAAATAGTTATTTGGTTTCACAAATTGTTACGACTCAATATGGTTGTAAAGATACAATGGAAAGAACAATTACAGTAAGACCTAATCCAACTGCAGAATACAATTTCACTGAAGTTTGTAACACTTATGCAACACACTTTACCGATGCTTCTATTGATGCAGTAGGTTGGGCGTGGGAGTTTGGAGATGTGAACAGCACTGAAAGCTCAGCTCAAGATACTGCCTTTGTATATGACGATGAAGGAACCTATACAAGCACCTTGACGGTAAGTAATGTTTTCGGATGTACTGATCAAATCACTAAAACTGTCTTGGTGAAACATCAACCAACAGCGGATTTTACAAACCCAACCATTTGTGCCGGAAACAGTATAGATTTCATTAATACTTCACTGGGAACAAATCACATTTCTTACAATTGGGATTTTGGTGATGGTGGAACTTCAACAAATGCAGACGAATCACACAATTTTGTTGTTGGCGGAACCTACTCTATCACTTTGATTGTAGAAAACAACATTGGTTGTATCGACACTTTGGTTAGAAATATTGATGTTTTCAATGTACCATTTCCAGATTTCTTAGCAGACACTGTTTGTATAGGTTCAGTAACATCATTTGTTAATTTAACAACTGATGCCTCTGGATTAGGAAATGACTATTTCTGGGATTTTGGAGATGGAAACTCTTCATTTCAAAATACGCCAACCTATATTTATGATACTCCTGGAGTTTACACTGTTACTTTACTTGCTGGAAATCCAAATGGATGTGATTCGACAATTCAGAAAGATATTGTTGTAGCTGAAGTACCAGTTGCAGACTTTATAAATGACACTGTTTGCTTTGGTTTAGAAACGAATTTCTCAGATGTATCAACAGGAATTCCAAACGAATGGATTTGGAACTTTGGTGATGGAACAATAATTAATTCAACAGATAATGTTTCACATAATTATGCAACACATGGAGACTACCTAGTATCACTAAGAGTTACAGGAGGAGGTTTGAATTGTTCTGATGAAATCTATAAGATTATTTCAGTGAATGAAGTACCTAATGCCAATGCAATTATAGACACAGAAGTATGTTTGGATCAAGCAATAAACTTCCAAAATACCAGTACAATGGTGAAAGATTCTATTGTTTCTTACGCATGGAATATGGGTGATAACACAACATACGCACAAGAAAACGGAAATCATTTATTTGGAAATAATGGAAACTACATTGTTCAATTAATTGTTAGTTCTTCACAAGGATGTCAAGATACAATTTCTGAAAATGTATTGGTAAATCCATTGCCACAGACAGGGTTAAACACATACTCAATGGAGTTTTGTTCTGGAGAAACACTGGTCCTTGAAGCGGCTTATGGTTTAAGTTACAATTGGTCAGGTCCAAACAATTTAAGTCACAATGAGCAATCGTTAATAATTGATAAGCTAACGAGCATCAATAATGGTTACTACACTGTTATGGTAACAGATGCAAATGGATGTTCTGATGCTGATTCTGTTAATGTAAGTATTCTGTCAGGGAGTAATTGTATAGTTGTTACTCAATTGGTAACACCAAACGCTGATGGAAACAACGACACATGGATTATTGAGGGAGTTGAACAATACCCAAATGTTGAAGTAAATATATTCAACAGATGGGGAAGTTTAGTTTACCAAAACTTGCAATATGCCAATGATTGGTCAGGACAAGTCAACAAAGGGATTAAAATAGTTCCTGAAGGAAAAGTACCATCGGGCACCTATTTTTACACCATTCAATTGAATGATGGGTTTACAGATACATTTAATGGCTTCATCGAAGTAGAATATTAGGAATTATGAAAAAAATAATATTTATCATAAGTATTGGCTTGCTTTGTTCTATAGGAAACAACACTTCTTATGCCCAACAAGATGAGCAGCTAACATTTCAAAGTTTAAATCCACTTTCTTACAATCCGGCCTATGCTGGAAGTATGAACTCTATTAATATTACAGCAATAGGGAGATTTCAATGGGTGGGAATGGAAGGCGCTCCAAACACACAATGGTTAAGCGTTCACGCACCAATCGTTGGGAAGTCTTTAGGAATGGGAATCCATGCCGTGAATGATCAAATTGGAACAAGAAACAGAACGGGTGCATTTTATGACATCAGTTCAAGTATTCGTTTAAATAATAATGGAGCTCGATTGGCTTTTGGACTATCCGCTGGAATGGACATGATTTCAAAGGACTTTTCAACTTTGACCATTCATGACCAAAACGATATTCACAACACACGGTATTCATATTCAAAATTCAATATGGGAGCAGGAATCTTTTTCTACTCAGATAAAACATATGTTGGATTATCAATGCCCCGTATATTGAAATACAAAGAAGACAATCAAATTTCAAATGTACAGCATGGTTTATATGCTCAGCATTTATTCTTGTCTTTAGGACAAGTGTTTGAGCTGAATTCATCTTTCAAATTAAAAGCAAGCGTTTTAGCGAAACACACTCCTGAAACACCAATTGCTTTAGATATTGGCTTACACACCTTAATGTATGATAAGTTTAATATTGGTGTTATTTATAGATTAACTGAAGCATTGGGTGTGAATGCGTATTACCAAATTAAAAACTATATGAAAGTTGGTTATGGATATGAATTTCCAATGAATAGATTGTCAAACTTTCAAAGTGGAACACACGAAATCCTACTACAGTTTGACATTTTCATGAAGAACTCTGTTTATAAATCGCCACGTTATTTCTAGTACAATGAAAAAAATAATATTTCTAATCCCGACACTTATTTTTTGTTTTGGATTAAACGCCCAGCTTAAACAAAAAAGTGCAGATGATTATTTTAAATTAGAGCAATACTATAAAGCAGCTCCAATTTATGAAGAGTTATCGAATAAGTCTATCAAAAAAAACCAAGCTAATTCAGAGAACATTAGAAGAACTGCTCAAGCTTACTCTTTTATCAATAAACAAAATAAATCTGCTGACTTTTATGCTTTATTAAACCAGCAGAATGAGTTGACAGAGCAAGATTATCTAGATTACATTCAAGTATTAAGAATCCTTCGTAGGTATCCCATGGCATCTGAATTAACAGAAAAAGGAGCGAAGAAATTCCCAGAGAATAACATTCTTAAAAACTGGGCAGAAGATCAAGGTTCACTTTCGCGTTTATACAATGATTTATCAAGCAACTCAGTAACTGAAACAAACATGAATTCAGGAAATGGAGACTTCTCCCCTGTTTTCTTTGACAAAGGCATTGTGTACTGTACTAAATCAGTTCAAAAGGGATTTTTAGTAGGTAAAACTGGCTGGGACAATACAAACTACATCCGATTGTTTTATACTAAAGAAGCTGATGCCTCAAGTAAAAAGACAAGTCCTGAATTGTTAAAAGGCGCGTTCTTTTCAAGACTTCATAATGGTCCTGTAGCTTTTGACTCTACAGAAACACAAATGATGATTACTAAAAACAACCGGAACAGAGAAGATAATGTCGCTTATTTAGCGTTGTACTATTCTTCTAAAGGCAAGGATGGTGAATGGAGTGAATTAGTTCCTTTCCCTTATAATGGCGAATCTTATAACGTTGGACAAGCAACATTTTCACCCGATCAAAAAGGAATTTATTTTACTTCTGATCAACCAGGTGGTTTTGGTGGAACAGATATTTATTTTTCAGAAAAAGTTAATGGTCAATGGCAAAAACCTGTTAATCTCGGGGAAAATGTTAACACAGCATTAGATGAAATGTTCCCTTACATAAATCATGAAAACACACTTTACTTTTCATCAAAAGGTCATTTCGGTTTGGGAGGTTTAGATATTTTTAAGATTCGTTTGACAGAAGAAAACCAAAAAGCAACCAACTTAGGATATCCTATTAATTCATCTGCAGACGATTTTGGAATCATCGAACACAAAAACAGTCAATCTGGATATTTCAGTTCAAACCGAGATGGATTTGTTGATCGCGTATTCAAATGGGAAGGAAGTAAAGAATTCGAAAAGCATTATGCCTATAAACTATTGGGGAATATTCTCAAAGCTAAGACAGAAGAACAAATTGAAGGCGCCGAAATTGAAATCGAGATGAATGAACTTATTGATCAATTAATTTCAGACAATGAAGGTAAATACACTTCAAATGTGCTCGATAGCCTTAAGTTTGGTGATGCTCTTGCAATCAAAATCAAGGTGAGTAAAAAAGGATTTATTCCACAATCCATAATGGTTGAAAAGAGTTTGGGTAAAGAAGACGAGCTTGTTTATGACTTCAATCTCCAACCTTTCGATATAGGTAGCGACTTGACCAAAGTGCTTCAGTTGAACCCCATTTATTATGATCTAGACAAAGCTACACTAAGAGAAGAGTCAAAACTTGAATTGGATAAAGTCGCAGAAATTTTAAACGATAATCAAGACATGATCATAGAACTAGGTTCTCATACAGACTGTAGGCAAACTTATGATTACAATATGAAACTTTCTGAAAGAAGAGCAAAATCAGCTGCAGATTACCTAAAAACTAAAATCGTCAACCCACAGCGCATTATCCCAATCGGATATGGTGAATTAAAACTAGTAAACCATTGTAAATGTGAAGGCGATGTTATAGTTGATTGTACAGAAGAAGAGCATCAAGAAAACAGGAGAACAGAGTTTATTATTATAAAAAATTAACTTGATGTTTTAGATGATTGAATCCAATTCTTGTTTTGTTATTATTAGAAGTTATCAATTCTGCAAAGGAATATAAAAAGCTCGTTTTGATGGAGCAAAAGCATTGATTTTACTTTGCTTTTACCATAAATTGAATAATCTTTTCCAAAAGATTAACTTTACGAAGCAAAGTGAAAAGCAGAAGTATTATTTTCACAGAACTTAAATGGTTTTTAAAATTGCAAAACGAATGAATGCAGTCTACTTAAAATATATCAAATACGTGGTTTTAGCGGCATTGATCTACTTTCCGCTTTTTGGACATCTAGACGCTTTGCCTATACGCATTTGGGATGAAGCAAGAGTAGTAATCAATGCGTATGAAATGCTTAATGATGGAGATTATATCGTTACGCATTACAAAGGTCTTCCAGACATGTGGAATACCAAACCTCCTTTACTGGTATGGATTCAAGTTTTCTTTATGAAAATATTTGGTGTAAATGAACTGGCTGTTCGCTTACCTTCAGCACTTGCTGGTCTTTTTACGGGTATTGTTTTACTTATATTTTCCCGTAAATACCTTAAAAGTACGTGGTTTGGATTAATTGCTGTATTTGTCCTCATCACTTCATACGGATATATAAATGTACATGCCACAAGAACTGGAGATTATGATGCTTTACTCGCCTTATTTACAACTTTAGGAGGCTTGCTTTTCTTTTCCTTTTGTGAAACTAAAAACTATAAACATCTGTACTTGTTTTTTATTTTCACTGCATTAGCCGTACTCACAAAAAGTATAACGGGCTTACTATTTATTCCCGCGATTGTAATTTATAGCATTGTACAAAAACAGTTTTTACCCTTGTTAAAAAGTAAACATTTCTATATTGGATTGCTTTCGTTTTTAGTTTTAGTGCTTGGATACTATTTTCTTAGAGAAGCTAATAATCCAGGATATATTGCGGCAGTTCAACAAAATGAATTAGGTGGTCGGTTCTTAGAAGTGATTGAAAAACATCAACAAGGGTTCTGGTTCTATTTTAATAATTTCGTTGAGCGTCATTTATCCTACTGGCACTTACTTGTTCCATGTGGAATAATTACTGGTTTTGTGATCAAAAACGAAAAAATAAACCGAATTACGCTATTTTCAACATTAATGATCGTCACTTTCTTTCTGATTATATCAACTGCACAAACAAAAATAAAATGGTATGATGTTCCTTTATACCCTTTTCTAGCAGTTATTATTACGGTTTTCATCTATTATATATTTAACCTTTTAAAGCAAACTAAAATATTTAATCAGACACTTACTTTCAATGTCATGCCATTTTTCTTTCTATTTCTAATTGGATTTACCCCTTATCAGAACATTTTAGACAAAACGTATAAGCCTGAAGAGAATATTTATGAAGCTGCAGACTATGATTTAAGCTATTTCTTAAGAGATGCATTGAAAGGAAAACACGATTTAAATGATAAGTTTATATTGTTTCAAGGGTATTTTGCACATCACCTATTTTATTTAAATTTGTTGAAGGATAAGGGTGTGCGCATTGAACTTAAAGACTGGACGAATTTAAGTGCTGGAAACATTGTTATTGTAAAAGAAGAAGAATTAAAACAATATGTTCAAGACCATTATAAATTTGAAATTATTCAAGATCAAGGAAACGTGGTAACCTATAAAATCAATGGAAACAAAGAATAAAAAAGAAATAGATATTTCTGTTATCATTCCTGTTTATAATGAACAACAGATTATAAATGAACTGTATACCCGTCTTCAAAAAACGGTTTCAAAAATTTCAGAGAATTATGAGTTAATCTTTGTCAATGACGGAAGTAAAGACCATTCTTTATTGGAATTATTGAAATTAACAGAACAAGATAACCGTGTTTTTTACATCAACTTTAGTCGGAACTTTGGTCACCAAATTTCCGTAACAGCAGGATTAGATGCTTGTAATGGAAATGCTGTTGTAATCATTGATGGTGATTTACAAGACCCACCAGAATTGATCTCAGAATTGTACGAAAAACACAAAGAAGGTTACGAAGTTGTTTATGCAAAAAGAAAAGAAAGAAAAGGAGAAAGTTTCTTTAAAAAGACCACTGCTAAACTGTTTTACCGAGTGCTCAAGAAAATAACTTCGATTGATATTCCTTTAGATACAGGGGATTTCAGACTAATTGACAAAAAGGTAGTTCGTTATCTAAAGCAAATGCCCGAGCAAAATAAATTCTTGCGTGGACAAATTGCATGGCTAGGCTTCAGACAATCAGAAGTGCTTTTCAATCGCGACGAAAGAAAATATGGAAAAACAGGCTACTCATTTAGTAAAATGATGAATTTTGCAATGGATGGGATCACAAGCTTTTCGGATAAACCACTACAATTAGTAACGAAAATAGGTTTCTCCATATCCTTCCTTTCATTTTTGATTATTCTTTATGCTATTTACTCTCACTATATTTTAGATCGTACAATTACAGGGTGGACCTCCTTAATCATTAGCTCTATGTTCATTGGAGGAGTACAACTTATTTCTATTGGTATAATTGGAGAGTACATCAGCAGAATTAACAAGAACGTTTTAAAGCGTCCATTGTATATTATAGAGAAAAGTAACATTGAAAAATCTTAAAACCTGCTAAAACAAATGTTCATTGGTAAATATGATTAAATTAGGCCTTTCTAAAATTTATTTGAATGGGAATCATAGAAGCAATAATACTAGGAATTGTACAAGGGTTGACGGAGTTCCTACCAGTTTCAAGTAGTGGACACCTTGAAATCGTGAAAGCTATTTTTGGAAATGAAGATGTAGGGGAATTAAGTATGATGACAACTGTTGTTTTACATTTTGCAACCGCATTAAGCACCCTCGTTGTTTTCAGAAAGGATGTTGCTGAAATTATAAAAGGATTATTTCAATTCAAAATTAACGATGAATTGATGTTTTCTTTAAAGATTATTCTATCCATGATTCCTGCTGCCTTTGTTGGATTTTTCTTTGAAGATATAATTGACTCCTTCTTCCACAGTCAGCTTTTATTGGTTGGATTTATGCTTTTACTCACAGGATTAATCCTCTTCTTAGCAGATAAAGCAAAAAACACCAATAAAGATGTCAGCTTTAAAAATGCATTCATCATTGGAATCGCTCAAGCAATTGCTATTTTACCCGGTATTTCCCGTTCAGGCTCAACAATTGGAACATCAGTTTTATTGGGGATTGACCGTGAAAAGTCGGCGCGCTTTTCTTTCTTAATGGTTGTTCCATTAATATTTGGGAAAATAGCTAAAGACCTATTAGACGGTGCATTCACAGCAGACAATATGCCCGTTTTATCATTATCTCTTGGATTTGTAGCGGCGTTTATTACAGGATTAATTGCTTGTACTTGGATGATTGCAATCGTTAAGAAAAGTAAGTTGACTTATTTTTCAATTTACTGTTTTATCGTAGGAACAATTGCTATTGTATGGTCGGTAGTTTAAGTTAAAGTTTTATTAATTAAACCATTTTAATGGAATACCATAACGGCTAAAACAACAATTGCCAGAGTTGTACTCAAAGCAAATTTTCCAATTATTTCCATCTTTCGATACTGAATGTCTGGGTTTTTAGAGTTTTTCGCTTTACGCTCTAAAAAGCTAATTAATCCAAGAAGGATAATCAGTACAACGAAAAACAGCAGTTTAGCCAACAACAAAGGCAATAGTAGAAGCGAATACCAATAAGGTAAAATAAGGTATACTCCAGAAACAAGTAATAAAACAAGTCCGATATTTCCCATTTTACCTAAAATTTGGGTATTCGATTTAAGTTTGATTGCATCATCTTTCGACAATTTAGAAGCAGAAAAACCTAAAAAAGCATGTGCAAAAGCAGTTCCCAACCCCATAGCAAGACCTATAAAGTGAAGAATTAACATTATATCTCTCATCGTAAATATGTGTTGTTCTGAGTTAAGTGAATCCCCAACTCAAAATATTCAACTAATTTTGAATCCTTATTACTTTCTATTAAGATTGTAAACATCACTGAGCTCACTCAGTTTAAACGTATCTGACTTCCATGTTAAAGTGTCATTTTCGTATAAAACCTCGAACTTAGAATCAGCCTCTGATCCATCTGTAAACGTCAAAAAGACTTTATAAAACGCACTAAATAATCTGTTCACAATGGGTTCATAATTCTCTTTATTCATCAAATTACCTCCATCATTAATTACCAATTGATAAAGATTATCCTTGATGACAATCTCAAAGCTTGCATCTGGAAAGTTTTCTGCCATAAACGGCTTCATTCCTGAAGTGATTTTCTCTTCTTTTGAGCTACAAGCAATAAATACAAAAAGTAAACTAAGCAATAAAATATGTTTCATGTTTTTTACAAAATTTAAAGAGCAAAGGGTTTTCCAATCAAGAACATAGTTGGTCGTTTATCCAAATCAAAGGCATTCTCTCTCCATTCTGCAACTGTCATGGTTTGAACACGCTCAGTTGGCAATGTTAAATCACATGCTATACAAAGGAAAGTCGCATCTAAACACTCGTTCAAAAGATCTTCCAATAAGTGGTTGTTTCTGAAAGGAGTCTCCATAAAAATTTGAGTTTGTCCGGTTTTACTCACCATACGCTCATAATCCTTAAAAGTAAAAACACGTTTCTTGCGTTCCTTTGGAATGTATCCATTAAAAGCAAAAGACTGACCGTTGAACCCACTTGCCATTAGGCCCAGTAAAATAGATGAGGGTCCAGTTAACGGACTCACAAACTCACCTCTTTGATGTGCTAAAGCTACCAAATCAGCACCTGGATCAGCAACACCTGGACAACCCGCTTCAGAAATAATTGCAACGTCATGCCCATTTCTCATTGGTGCCAACATTCCCGCTAAATCTGTAGGTGGTGTTTTCTTATTTAAGATAAAAAACGTCGACTGGTCTATAGGAAAAGTCCTGTCCAATTTCCGCAAATAACGGCGTGCAGATTTTAAATCTTCAACCGCGAAGTAACGCGTTTTTATAGCCAACTCTGCTACTTCTTTTGGAATAACATGTTCCCAATTTTCTGAACCCATCAAAGTGGGCAATAAATATAATCGCCCTTTAGCCATTGTTTTGTAATTCTTTTAGTAAAACATCTGTTCCTGCATCCAACATATCAAATACATCTTGGAAACCTTCGTCCCCACCAAAATAAGGATCTGGAACCTCTAAATCTTTATTCGGGTGCGTAAGGTTCAAGAACATTTCAATCTTTTGAGTATCCTTTTCATTTCTTGCCAATTTTGCAACATTCTGAAAGTTACTTTTATCCATAACGATGATACGGTCAAACGCATCAAAATCAGCAACTTTAAACTGTCTTCCGCGTAATTCATCAATCGGAACACCATTTCTTTTCGCTGTCTCAATCATTCTTGCATCTGGAGCATGACCAACATGCCAATCTCCCGTTCCTGCAGAATCTACAACAACATCCAATTTATGATCTGCCACTTTTTTACGCATCAATCCATCTGCCATTGGCGAGCGACAGATATTCCCTAAGCATACCATTAAGACTTTCATATCTAATTTTTCTATTTATATTCTTTATGTAGGGCTTTGATTTTTAATAATCTTCCAAAATAAAGCTGGAGAAAAACGCTTAATCTTCGCCGCTAAAATTTCTTTATTTCCAATCAACACCTCTTTCTTCTTTTTTAAGGTCGCCTTTAACATTTGGTTCACACATTCCTCAACAGACATTCCCGTTTCTTGATTGTGATCCATCACACCGTGCGCTGTTCCATCTTCGGTTAAGGCACTTGTTGAGATTGGCGTATTGATCTTCCCAGGACAAACAATTGTAACCGAGATATTGTTCTTTGCCTCCTCCAATAATAAACTTTCGTAATACCCATGTAAAGCATGTTTCGAAGCAGCATAAGCCGATCGCAAGTAAAACCCAAACTTTCCAGCGATACTCGAAGTAATGATAATGTGACCACTTTTTTGCTTTTGCATATAGGGTAAAACCGCTTTCGTAAGCGCAATATTCCCAAAGTAATTCACCTCCATAATTCTGCGATCTACATCAATAGAAGTTTTTGATGCTTCTCCACGTTGAGAAACTCCACCGCTGTTAAACAAATAATCAATGCGCTGATACTTCTCAATAACAGTCTTCGCTAACTCAGGATAATGTCCGTTTTCTGCCAAGTCCAGCTGCAAAACTAAATGCTCATCCGCATTTTTCAACCTTGCTTTTAGCTTTTCCAACTCCTCAACATTTCGAGCAGACAAAATCAATTTACTTCCTAATTCAGCTAATTGCACCGCAAGCTCCTTCCCTATTCCGGAAGATGCCCCAGTAATCCAAACCACTTTATTGGCAAACGTTTTCATAGGCGCAAAGATATTGAAAAGAATTGAATGAAAAGTTAAAAATGAAAAGTGATAAATGATAGATGATAGATCTGCTTGAACCCAATTTTTCATTTTTAGTTTTTCATTTTTCATTCACTTTAAATCTTCTTCTTTTGGAGCCCTTAATCCGCCTTCACCTCCAATTTACTTTCTTGATGGGCAGTGTTGTTAATGCGCAAAAAAGAGCTTCTGATGTCGCTTTTTTTAACGCAATCAACTCGCCATCAAGTTCAGTAAGATTTCCGTTTTCGTCGGGGGCTGGAATAAAATGACATTTTGCAAAATACAAATCGGTTTTGAAATTGATTATAAAGCCGTTGAAACGGCTAACAGTAAAGGAATTGATTCTATTGAATGTGGGATGAATCCCACATCAATAGAAAAAGTCTATTCATTTAATAATACAGTTCTCCAAACCTTTGGATAAAACCAATTGGTGAGGGACTAAACTTTGATTAAAACCTGATTATAAAACCGTTGAAACGACGAATAGTATAGGAATTGATCCTATTGAATAGGGGATGAATCCCACATCAATAGAAAAAGTCTATCCTTTTAGCGATACAGTTCTTGATACAATTTTATTTCGTTTCGCTACATAAAATCACTCGAACGGACGTGCTTTTCCTTCTCCTCAACTCGAATGAGTTAGGTAACGAAGATTAATTCCATCTCAACAGAAATAATGTGTAAATTTGTACTACGTAAAGTAGACAAGTCATGAAACAATCAATATTCAAATCTCTTTTATTATTATTTTTCGGGGTATTATTATCCATCGATTCCTCAACAATCGCTCAAGACTTGAATCAAACCGATAAAGGCGGATTCTATTTCTATTGGGGATACAACCGAAGTGCTTACACGAAAAGTGATTTAAGATTGGTTGGTAGAGGATATGATTTCACAATGAAAGATATGACTGCTTCAGATAATCCAGAAAAATTATCGGCCAGTTATTTAGACATTAAAAAGCTTACAATTCCCCAGTTTAATTTAAGATTGGGTTACTTTTTTAAAGACAAATGGGCGCTAACTTTAGGTTATGACCACATGAAATATTTGATGGATCACCCCCAACAAATCACTCTTGATGGATATGTTACACCTGGAATTAGTGATTTATGGAGCGGAAATTACGATAATCAACTCGAGACCTCAGATTATGATCACATTCATTATGAAAACTCAGATGGTTTAAATTATATCCGTGCTGAATTAGCACGTTACTTTGATTTACTATCGGTTGGAGACAACAATTGGTTTAGGGTTCGCGCGCAAGTAGCAGTTGCCGCAGGAGCTATTTTATCATACAATGATTTGAATTTCAACGGCCAGTTCGATAGAAGAACCATTTCCGTTTCAGGATATGGACTTTCTGTTCACCCAGGATTAAGACTCGAGTTTTTTAATCATGTTTTCTTACAAACGAACTTCTCTGCAGGCTTCGTTCATCAAGTTAAAGTAAGAACACGTCCAGAAGACAAAGGAAGTTATGGAAGACAACACTTTGGATACATTGCTTCTGATTTGGTTTTGGGATATACGTGGCGATTTAATAAGAAGTAGTTTCACTATATAGTTGGTGTTGCGCAGCAGTCAAAATACAGTGTAGCTCCATAATTTATCAAATTTTGAAGCCGTTGAAACGGCTAACAATTCAGGAATTGATTCTATTGAATGTGGGATGAATCCCTCATCAATAGAACCAACGCTGCGCTGCTGCGCCGTATTTCAAAGTAAAACACCACTCTCCAACGGCGAATGCGCATTAATACACTTTATAAGTAAAACTTTACTTGATCTAAAAGACAAAAAGAATTCTCGGAACGCTGTCGGAATGTTTCCGATAAAATTAGAGACATTGATGAGGAATCTCTTTTTATAGCTTTCTTGCAAAGATTACAGTCTTTTTCTCACCAAATCCTCTAAACAATCAATAAACCTTGCATGGTCATTCGTACTCGGTACCAATTGAACAACTTCTCCTCCTAGTTTTCGGAAGTCTTCGTCATATTCAACACCTATTTCAACAAGCGTTTCAAGACAATCGGCAACAAAAGCAGGACTAAAAGCCAACACTCTTTTTGCACCTTCTTTCCCCCACTGCTCAATTACTTTATCTGAAAAAGGAGTCAACCAGTTTTTATCTAACCGCGATTGGAAAGCAACAACATAATCTTCTTCTTTTAATCCCAAACGATCAGCAATTAAACGTGTAGTTGCATAACATTGGGCTTTATAACAGAACCTATTTTTTTGATTCATTTCCGTTTCACATGGTTGATCCGCACACAGTCCATCGTCGTAAACTTTATCTACGTGATTATCTGGCAAACCATGGTAAGAAAACAAAATACGGTCATAACTCTTGATGTCAAATTCTTTTGTACGCTCAATCATTGCATCAATATAAGCCTCATGATCATAAAAGTCTACGACAGTAGATACTTCAGGGATCACCCACCATTTTCTAATGATATTTATAGCTTTCTCTATTGCCGTCCCCCCTGAAGCACTGGCATACTGAGGAAACAATGGAAGTATAATGATTTTATCGTAATTCTGACGGCGCATCTCCTCTAACACAATATCCATGGACGGATTACGGTAACGCATCGCCATATGAACAGTAACATCCTCATCTTTAAATCGCTCTTGAAGAAGCTTCTTTTTACTTTCCGTGTAGGTCAACAATGGAGAAGTTCCACCACTCAAATCCCATAGTTCCTTATAAATTTTCGTAGAATTTCTCACACGAAATGGAATTATGATTCCATTGACCAAAAGTTTTCTTTTCAACCAAGGATATTCAATCACCCGAGGGTCATTCAAAAACTCATTCAAATAAGTCTTAACATCCCCAATTTTCGGACTATCTGGTGTTCCCAATTGAATCAATAAAACGCCGGTTCTTTTCTTTTCAAGTAACTTCATTGGATAAATGATTGAATGTATTATTCTAAAACACCGCAAATATAAGAAGGTTTTGGCGGAACGCGATATTTATGAAATTCAAAACTGAAAAAGGTGGGGTAAATCATGTTTCTACTCAATTTAAATAGATAAGAATCATTTTTTTTTAAAAATAAATCATAACTTGTAAAATATGACTCCA
>Ga0209075_1001699_pt1 | contig 20482 bp, 18 predicted proteins | sample Stecom2011_FD_187523 | JGI IMG/M metagenome (GOLD analysis project Ga0209075, IMG submission 187523) | Agricultural soil microbial communities from Utah to study Nitrogen management - Steer compost 2011 (SPAdes) (version 2) | ecosystem: Environmental > Terrestrial > Soil > Agricultural land...
CAGCAGACTTTCTAATCCCAAATTTTCAGAAGTAGCATATGCTTGCATTAGTTTAAATCCAACGCCACAGCCAGATAGTTCTTTGAAGGGGTATTGACAGTCTTTTCTTTTAGGATCTAAAACAGCTACAGCCTCTGGAATGCTTTCCCCTGGTGTATGGTGGTCACAAATAATAAAGTCAATGTTTTTTTCATTGGCGTAAGCTATTTTTTCTATGGCTTTAATGCCACAATCTAATGCAATAATTAGGCTAAAATCGTTTTCTTTAGCAAAGTCTATTCCCTGATAAGAAATTCCGTAACCCTCAGTATATCTGTCGGGGATATAATATTCGATATTAGAATAAAATTGTTTTAAATACGAATAAACTAGAGCTACTGAAGTAGTTCCATCTACATCATAATCACCATAAATTAGTACTTTTTCTCTTTTCTCAATTGCAGCTTGTAATCGTTCTACAGCTTTTTGCATGTCTTTCATCAAAAAAGGGTCATGCAAATCATTTAAAGAAGGACGAAAATAATCTTTAGCTTTTTCAAATGTATCAACCCCCCTTTGTATTAAAATGTTGGCTAAGGTTGGGTTCAGCTTGTTTAGTTCAACAGCAAGGCTTTGCACCTTTTTTTGATCAGCAGTAGGTAGAATATTCCATCTATTTTTCATAACAATAAAGATATGAAGATATTATAAGACCATTGCAAAGCTAAAGGATTTGAGGGGAATTAATATTTATTGAAGCTTTGCGAATTCCTTTAGTAGTTTAAAATTATTAATAAAGAGTTGGAACCATGAATGAATTCGTCTGTAGTTGTTATATCAGAAATCTTTAAATACATAAATCAAAGGAATCGCTCTCATTTTATTTGAAATCGGTATTCTTATGAAACTCACTATATATGGTTTTAGATTTAGGATAATCTTATAGCTACCTAAAAACTAAATTGGACAGTGATGTCTTAAATAGTTCATCTCATTCTTTAATACTTTGTGAATCTTGTCTAACTTTACCCTTACATATGAAGAATATCCTGGAGATACAAGAGTCACTTGAAGCTTTTAGAAAGGAGAATAAGAAAGTGTTTGTTACTTCTTCTTTTCAAACTCACAGCATACCGTTGTTGCATATTATTAGCGAAATTGACAATAGCATTCCCATTTATTATCTGAATACTGGTTATCTTTTTCCCGAAACACTTTCTTTTAAAGATGAATTGGCAGATCTTTTAAATTTGAAAATAATTGGTTTGGAGTCTCCTGTTCCAAAAATGCAGCAAAAAGATGCCAATGGAAATCTGCTCTTTGTTTCAGATCCAACCTATTGCTGTTATTTAAACAAAACATTGCCTTTAGAGCCTATCCTCATGCAAAAAGATGTGTGGATCAATGGAATTCGTGCAGATCAAAATGCGAACAGAGCAAGTATGAAGACTTTCGAGAAAACGCCACAAGGTGCTATTCGCTATCATCCCATGTTACAATGGACTTCCAAAGATATTTTTGAATATAGAAAAACACATGCTTTGCCGGAACACCCTTTAGATAAGGAGGGATATTTGAGCATCGGTTGCGAACCATGTACACAGAAACCTAGAGCAGGAACGGATGAACGCAGCGCACGATGGTATGGCATGAAAAAAGATGAATGTGGTTTGCACACTGATTTAATATCTAAAGAATGAAAGTATTACTCACCGGAGGAGCTGGATATATTGGCACAGCAATTATCAATCGATTAAATAAAGACCATAGGATTAACGAGATTGTTGTTTACGATAATTTAAGTAGAAGCAACCGCAATTTTTTTATTGGGACAGAGAAGCTTAGTGCTGAAAAAGTAAAGTTTATTCAAGGAGATTTGCTGGATACCAGAAAATTTCGTGCGGCATTACAAGGAGTTGATACGGTTTATCATTTGGCGGCTAATGTTACAACTCCTTTTGCTGATCAAAATCCACATTTGTTTGAACAAGTAAATCACTGGGGAACTGCGGAGGTTGTTTATGCAATAGAAGCCACACCATCAATTAAACAACTGATATACATTAGTAGCGCATCGGTTTATGGTGCTTCAGAAGAAATTTGTCGCTTAGAAGATGAGCCACAGCCAGAAACATTTTATGGCATTTCAAAGCTGCGGGCTGAAAAGCACATTCGCAGATTAATTCCAAAGCTGCGAAACTGTTATATCTTGCGTTGTGGAAATGTATATGGTTACAACAAAAGTATGCGTTTTGATGCAGTAATCAATCGATTTATGTTTGAAGCCAATTATAAAAATCTCATTACCATTAATGGAACAGGAGAACAACATCGGCCGTTTATCTACATTGAAAAAGCAGCACAAGCATTGGCTGCCTTAAGCAATGCTAATTTAAAAAGTGGGACATATAACTTGGTAGACCAAAACTTAGCCATTGGCGAAATAGTTCAAGTTATACGTGGATTATATCCTGAACTGGAAATGATTTTTGTAAATCAGCACATGAAAATGAGAGAACTTAAAGTAGAGATTTCTCCAGAAATGAATGCTTTGTTTGCTGACAATACAGATGGTCTTGAAGAGGAACTAAAGCGCTTTAAAGCGGCTTTTGTTTTTTAGGTTTTCCTTCAACTACCAAAACAAACTCTCCTTTTAACACATTGTTTTCATAGTATTCAATCAACTCTTCAAAAGTTCCTCTTACAGTTTCTTCGTGCATTTTGGTTATTTCTCTGCTGATAGAAGCTTTACGCGCTCCCCAAAATTCTTGTAATTGCCTTAAGGTTTTTAAAATTCTATGAGGGGATTCATAAAATATGATTGTTCGCTCTTCATCTTCAAGAAGCTTCAATCTTGTTTGTCGTCCCTTTTTTACAGGTAAAAACCCTTCAAAAACGAACTTATCGCAAGGAAATCCAGAATTGAGAAGTGCAGGAACAAAAGCAGTAGCACCGGGAAGTGTTTCCACTTTTATGCCTTTTTCTATACAAGCGCGAAGCAATAAGAATCCTGGATCTGAAATGCCGGGTGTCCCAGCATCAGTAATTAAAGCAATACTTTCTCCTGCTTCAATTCTATCGCTTAGCTGTTCTACAACTTTATGTTCATTGTGCTGATGATAAGCCTGAAGCGGCTTTTTTATTTCATAGTGTTTGAGTAGCTTTCCACTTGTTCTAGTGTCTTCGCATAGAATACTATCCACTGACTTTAGTACTTCAATGGCACGATAGGTGATGTCGGCAAGATTGCCAATTGGTGTGGGAACAATATAGAGCATAAAAGCTGCTTTGCTAATTTAGCGTCAAAGGTAAGCTTTCAGTAATTATAAATAGTGTTATTTTGCAAAATGCAAGTGAGCTTATCCGTTGTTGTAATTACCTTTAATGAGGAGCGAAATATCGAGCGTTGTATTCAGTCAGTGCTGGATGTAGCTGATGAAATATTGGTGGTAGATTCTTTTTCAACCGATCAAACCAAGTCGATATGTGAAAAGTACAATGTCCGCTTTTTAACGAATGCATTTGAAGGTCATATTCAACAAAAGAACTGGGCAAAAAACCAGGCCAAATTCGATTATATACTCTCTTTAGATGCTGACGAAGCTTTGGATGAAGAGTTAAAAGCTTCGGTGATGGCAGCAAAAGCCAATTGGCAATTCGATGCATATAAAATGAATCGTTTAACCAATTATTGTGGGAAATGGATTCACCATAGCGGTTGGTATCCCGATACAAAGGTTAGGTTGTTTGATCGTAGGAAAGGGGTTTGGGGAGGTAATAATCCACATGATAAATACTTGCCGAACAAAGGCACGCCAGTAAAACAATTGAAAGGAGATATTTTACATTACTCATATTATACTCGAGAGGAACATCTTCAACAAATTGATAAATTTTCGACTATTGGTGCCAAAACACTTTATGAAAATGGAAAGCGTTCGAATGTTATTAAAATTTTAATAAAACCATTGGCCCGATTTATAAAGGGATATTTTATTAAGTTGGGTTTTTTAGATGGTGCTGCTGGCTTTACAATTAGTAGACTTTCAGCCTATGCGAATTATTTGAAGTATGTTAAACTTAAAAAAATCCAGAGGGCTAAGGACATTTAAGATGGGGAAAAAGAAAGTATTGCATGTCTCTACTGCCTTAAGTTGGAGGGGAGGTGAACAACAGTTGGCCTATCTGCTTGATGGCTTAAAAGATGAGGTTGATCAATATGTACTTTGTGCAAAGGCTTCTAAAATGGAGGCCTTTTGTAAGGAAGAGGGATTTAACTATTATGCTCAAAAGAAACGAGCTGCTTTTGATATCGCCTTTGCTATGCAACTCAAAAAACTATGCATTGCTTTGTCGATTGACCTTTGCCATTTACACGATGCCCACGCACATACTTTTGCAATACTAGCTGCAATTATGGGTAATAAAACGCCCCTCGTATTGTCTAGAAGAGTAGATTTTCCCATTAAAAACAAATGGACTTCGCAGCTGAAATACAACCATTCGTCCATTAAAAAGATTCTTTGTGTGAGTGATGCCATAAAAGAAATAACTGCAATAGGAATAAAAGACAAAAGCAAATTAAGTACAGTTCATTCTGGAGTTGACTTAGAAAAATTCTCAACCTCAGAAGGGGTTTTACGAAGGGAGCTTGGGATTGATAATAATTCTTTTTTAGTTGGAAATACTTCTGCTTTAGCTGACCATAAAGATTATTTCACTTTTTTAGACACTGCAGCTGAGGTGCTAAATCAAGCTCCTGAAATTCGCTTTGTAATCATGGGAGATGGCCCTTTGAAAAAGGAAATACTAGCTTATCACAAAAAGTTAAAGCTAAAAGAGAAAGTTATTTTCACTGGTTATAGAACTGATATTCCAATGGTTCTTGCTGATTTAGATGTGTTTTTAATTACATCAAAAACAGAGGGTTTAGGCACTTCAATCATCGACGCTTTTGCGGCGAAGGTTCCAGTAGTTGGAACAGCTGCGGGTGGGATTCCCGAATTAATTGAAGATGAGAAAACTGGTATACTTTGTCCTGTTAAAAGTGTAGGCTGCTTGTCAAAAGCAATTTTAAGCTTGTATCATCATAAAGAGGTAGGGCTAAGGCTGGTTCAAGGGGCTACTGAAAAAGTTCGGGGATTTTCAAAAGCAGCCACCGCTCAGAAAACCCTAAATCATTATCGAGAACTCTGGTCTTGATTTTTATTTATTCCCAAGACAAATAGAATGTTGAATAAAGCAAAGAAAGTGACGCCAGCTTGAGTTTCTAAGGTGTCTTCTGTAAAGAATGAAAATACGCTTATAATCCAAAATGCAATATACATTTCTTTAAAATCTCCTTTCTTTTTTAACAAAGAGGCCAATAGATAAAAAATCCATAAACAGAACCCTACGATGCCAAAAGCTACCGAGAAGGTTAAATACTGGTTGTGAGTTCTTCTGCGGTATTGTTCGGCGATTGGTTTTTCAGCTTCTTCATAAGCCTGTTGAAAAGCTGTATTTACATCTCCCGTTCCAATTCCATACCAAGGCGATTTTTGAATAATATCCCATCCTGTTTTCCAATAGTGTAGCCTTAAAGCAAGCGACAAACCTTCAACATATCCTGTTTTTCGATAAATATCGATCTCGTAAAATGTAGTATGGAATCTTTTTTCAATAGGGTTGAAGTCTAAATAACGGTAGTTCGCAACCCCATTTTCGATGGCTACAATATCTCGATCTGTTAAGCTGTGTAAGCCAATAGAATCTTTGTTGTATCCTTTTGAGGTTAGGTAATGAATGAGTGTGATTTCTAACTTTTGCCCTTTTTTATCCTTTCCTGTCAAGTCCATCTCACTTCTCTTTGGCCATTCACTTCTCAATTCCTTTATTGAAATATTACGAATAATTCGTACTCCATTTATTGTTCTATAGTCCGATGTGTCAGACCAATAATAATTGTTGTTGGCTGTTGTATACTGCAATTTAGTTTGATCGTATGACGTTTTTTCTACCCTAGCATAATCCTGATAAATAGAGTAGATATAAAGCGAGCCGAAACCTGCAACAAGCGCAATAAATATAAAAATAATTAATTTTTGTATTGTTAAAAGCTTTGGATTTAAACCTTTTTTAATTAGCCAAACAAAAAGAAAAATAACAAAACAGAGAAGTCCGGAATACAATTCAAAACTTAAAAGGCAAATGATAAAATAGAGTGAAAGCGCATACTGTGATAGCTTGTGCTTAAACAAAGGTTGATTAATCAATAGGATAGCAGCTGCAAAAGCAAGGTTTAAACCATATCGAATATGAGAAATTCGAATGGAAAGACCTCTTTTGTCATAAAAAACCTGATTTTGAAAATCTAAAAGCTTGCTAAAGCTTATGAGTGAAAGTAAAAGAAGTGAAAGCAAATAAATTTGTAACAATAATTTCCACTCTGACTTTTTTAAGGATGGACTGCTGCCAACAATAATGGGCAAAAGTAAAAGGGGTAGCTTTATTCTTAAATCCTTTATTGCATAATCAAAATCACTAGTCCATAACAAACCAACGATATGAAGGATATAGATAGACAATAAGATCCAGCTGTAAGGGTTTTTAAACAAGTGGCTAAACTTTTGTTTGAAATTTAGCTCAAGTAAAAAGTTGCCCAATAAAATAAACTGTCCAATGCTCATAAGTGCATTAGACCAGCTTAGGCCTGCGATAATTGTAGATAAACCTAGTAAGTAAAGATTGCGATGGTTAACCCAATGATAAAGTGCAGTATTAGCAAACAGCCGGTCTATGATACCCACCTTACTTGTATTTAAAGATTACCACTAATAATATCCTTGTACTGATCGCTTTTAATTACTTCGATGGCTTTTAGTACATCTGGGTCTTCGCTCAACGATTGTGCTACTCTTCCATTTTGATAGTAATAGCGTGAAACAATTTCGTTTTCCAACAGTTGTTTAATTTCCTTGTTAAACTTATCAAGGTCATCTTCTTTATCCGTAATTATTTTTGCTTCAAGTGCTGCATATTCATTTTCAACGCCTTCGTAGTATTTTTCTTTTTTGGCGGTTTCCTCTAATTGCTTTAGCAGTCTTTCGCTTTCTGTTTGGTAATTGTAGTTTTTATCTTTTAGGTAGTTTTTAAAAACATCATACTCTTCATCGCTTAATTTAAACGAGTTTGCAGCGGCAATACTATTATGCTTTAAACGAAATTGAGTAGCATAATCAAAAATCAATTGATTTCTTAAGAGCGTTGCTGAAATCTTACTCATTTTTAGTGGCTCTGTAGAAATGTCAGGTTTAATTCCCTTTCCATCAAATACTTGTCGTTTTGAAACCAATGTTTTAAATGAATGTATCATTGAATCAGGAATAATTTCAGCTCTACCATCTAGGTTTTTATTCGAGTAATCAACTTTTTGTATACATCTGCCACTTGGAATATAATACTTTGCTACAGTTACTTTTAATTGAGCATTATAGCTTAATGGCCTTGTTTGCTGAACCAATCCTTTACCAAATGTTTGCTTTCCAATAATAACCCCACGATCATAGTCTTGGATTGCTCCAGAAACAATTTCTGATGCAGAGGCTGACCCGCCATTTACTAATATAACAATTGGTATTTCAGTGTCTAAAGGTTCATTAGTAGTTCTATAAGTGGCATCCCACTCTTTCCTTTTTCCTTTTGTTTCTACTACAGTTTTTCCTTTCGGAATTAGCGTATTTACAATGTTTACAGCTTCTATTAATAGTCCTCCGCCATTTCCTCTTAAGTCAAAAACTAGCTTTTCCATTCCTTGGTTTTTAAGGTCTTTAAAGGCATCTGTAAATTCTGAAGTAGCAGTTTGCGTAAAGCTAACTAGCTTTATATAACCAACTTTCTCATCAATCATTCCGTAATATGGAACATCTTTAATTTTAATGTTTTTTCTATTTACCATTTTTATTAATGGCTGCTCAGTGCCAGGGCGTTTCAGTTTAATTTTAACTGCTGTTCCTGCCTGTCCTTTCAATAGTTCGCTAACTTCTTCTGTATTTCTATTATTAACACTTTTACCGTCTATTTCCAAAATAACATCACCAGCCATAATGCCTACTTCTTGAGCTGGGAAGCCTTCGTAAGGTTCAGAGATCACTATATAGTTGCTGTCTTTATGAATTAATGCGCCAATTCCACCATATTGACCAGTAGTCATAAATCGATAATCTTCTATATTTGACTCTGGAATATAGTTGGTGTATGGGTCTAAAGAGTTGAGCATGTTGTCGATGGCAGTTTTCATCAATTCTCCAGGTTTGGTGTCATCAACATAATAAGTATTCAGCTCTTTGTAAAGTGAGCTAAATATATCGAGGTTCTTAGAAATCTCGAAATAATTGTCTGCAAAACCTAAGGATAAAGTTGCTGCGGCTGCAATACTTATGCTAAGGATGAATACCTTAATTTTTTTCATTTCTTTTCTTTTTTTTCAGGGACGGGATCATATCCATGACCGCCCCATGGGTGACAAGATAAAATTCTTTTACCTGCTAAATATGTTCCTTTTAGTGGTCCATGAATTTGTATGGCTTTTACACTATACTCAGAGCATGTAGGCAGATACCTGCAATTTGGGCCTAGTAATGGTGAGATTGTGTATTGATAAATTCGCACAAAAAAAATTAAAATTTTACCAAATACTTTGCCCATTATTTAATGCCTTGCAAACGTTGTAAAATTAAGATTATTTTATCCTCAATTTTTTTATATGATACTTTCTCTTTTGAGTTGTATATGAAGATGAGATGCAAGCATTTGTTCTCTTTAATTAATGCTTCTTGAAGTGGTGTTTTGTGAAGCCTGTAGGCTTCCTTCATCTTGCGTTTTATTGCATTACGGTCTACTGCCTTTTTAAAATTTCTTTTCGGAACACTCCAAGCAGCTTTTAAACAAATAGTATCTTCTCTTTCTACTTGAGGAACATATCGATAGATGATACGAATAGGAGAGACTCCTCCTTTTTTACCATGTCGAAACAACAAGGTGATACTATCGCGCTTATAAAGTCTTTCTGCTTTTTTGAGGCTCTTTTTCATTGTTCTCAAAGATAAGAAAGGCATCTGTTTTTTTCAGATGCCTTTCTTATTGAAGTAATTTATAAAGCTTTTTACTTTTTCTTTTTATTGTTTTTCTTGATGTATTGCTCCAAGGCCATCGTCATTGATGGAGCTTCGGGTTTTGGTGCGGCAATGTTAATTTCTAAACCTGCTTTTTCAGCAGCTTTTGCCGTTGTAGCACCAAATACAGCAATTCGTGTTTTGCGCTGTTTAAAGTCTGGGAAGTTCTCATAAAGTGAAGCAATTCCCGCAGGGCTAAAAAACACAAGAACATCGTAGTCTACATTTTCTAAATCCGATAAATCACTACAAACTGTTCTATATAACATCGCTTGAGAGTAATTAATATTGTGTTTGTCCAAGGTGTTCGGAATCTCGGGCTTTAGAATATCAGCACAAGGCAGTAAGAATTTCTCCTTTTTATGTTTTTTTATTTGTGGAATCAAATCATCTATAGTTTGTCTTCCGTGAAAAATTTTACGCTTGCGGTAAGTTGTGTATTTCTGTAAATAATAAGCAGTTGATTCTGAAATGCAAAAATATTTCAGCGAATCGGGTACAGTATACCTCATCTCTTCGGCAATTCTGAAGAAATGATCTACTGCATTTCTACTTGTAAGAATAACAGCACCATAACTTTCTATGGCAATTTTTTGTTGTCTAAATTCCTTTGCATCAACACCCTCAACGTGAATAAACGGTCTGAAATCAACCTTTACTTTGCATTTCTCTGACAAATCAAAATAAGGTGATTTTTCTGTTTCTGGTTGCGGCTGGGATACTAAAATTGTTTTTACTTTCAATGCAGAATGTTTTTTATGAGTAGTAAAAGAAGCTCTTTATTAAAGTATATTTTTTATCCACTTACCAATGATTAACCATGGTAATATTTCAAGAGTGCAAAGATACAAAATAATAAGATGCATTGTAATAGCCTTTTGCATTCCAATAAGAATTCCTCTAATTAGCTGAATGATTAAGAAAATAAGAAAGATTGAAAAGCTTGTTGTTACAATTAAAGAAATACTAATTGGAGAAAACAATAATAAAACGAGAAGAATTAGATTAATTAGACCAAAAAGTTTGTTGAAAAAATTTGACTGGAAGATGTATTCTTCTATAATATCATCTAATCTGAATAGCCAAGCTGAAGCCTTGTATAAAAATAACTTTATAACCAAATAAAAAAGAACTGCAACTGCTATAGCAGTTGCAGCATAAAAAACATTTAAGTCAGCAAAGCTAATTTTTTGATAAGCAAAAGCATAAAAGAGTGGACTACCGATAAGGAAAACGATAAATAAGATAACATTTACAGGGTGTGAATAAACCTTTTCATATCTAATAACCTGCTTGGCAACTTTCCAATTAAAAAAAGTTTGAAGCAATAAGTTAAGTCTTTTTCGATGGTAACTGTATAGAAAGGCTACTAAAATAAAAAGTCCAATAATGACTGTAGTTATTGTGGGCGAAACAATGTTGTTGTTTTTAATTCCCTCAAAGTATTGTTGATTCTTGTAATAATGCTTGGCATGAACGGTCACATCTTCTACCCACATTTTATATGTATAGGGAGAATTGTATTTTCCATTGAACGGCTTAATACCATAAGTAAGGTCAATATTTTTTGACAAGCTTTAGTTGGTTTTACAATTGCTAGTAGCTACAAAGTTACGTTCATTTGCTAATTAAAAATGCCTTTTCTACCGTAGCTTGTGATTTGGGCATTATGTCTAATTTTGCTAGAAAGTAAAAAAACATGGCAAACGATAGATTTCAAGCACCAGACTATTTCAACATAGATGAACTGTTAACAGAAGAGCACAAGTTGATTCGAAGTACTGTGAGAGAATGGGTGAAAAAGGAAGTTTCTCCAATTATTGAAGATTATGCTCAAAAAGGGGAGTATCCTATTGAGCTGAATAAAGGAATAGCTGATTTAGGTGGCTTTGGACCTTATATTCCAACTGAGTATGGAGGGGCCGGCCTGGATCAAATATCTTATGGTTTGATTATGCAAGAGCTAGAGCGTGGTGATTCGGGTATCCGTTCGGCTGCTTCTGTGCAAAGCTCTTTGGTAATGTACCCTATTTATGAATATGGAAACGAAGCGCAACGCAAAAAATATTTACCAAAATTAGCTTCTGGAGAGTGGGTTGGTTCTTTTGGATTAACAGAACCTGACCATGGTTCAAATCCAGGAGGGATGATTACCACTTACAAAGAAGAAGGGGATTATTATATATTAAATGGTGCTAAAATGTGGATTACAAATTCTCCAATTTGTGATGTAGCTGTAGTTTGGGCCAAAAATGAAGCTGGAAGAGTTCATGGTTTGATTGTAGAGCGTGGAATGGAGGGCTTTACAACACCTGAAACTCATGGAAAATGGTCTTTAAGAGCATCTCGTACTGGAGAACTTGTATTTGATAACGTTAAAGTACCTAAAGAAAATTTGTTGCCCAATAAATCAGGCTTAGGTGCGCCTCTGGGTTGTTTAGATTCCGCACGCTTTGGTATTGCTTGGGGAGCTATTGGTGCAGCAATGGATTGTTATGATTCTGCTTTAAGATATTCAAAAGAACGCATTCAATTTGATAAACCGATTGCTTCTTTTCAGTTGACGCAGAAAAAACTTGCTGAAATGATTACAGAAATCACTAAAGCACAGTTATTGGCACTTCGTTTGGGACAGCTCAAAAGTGAAGGGAAAGCTAGCACAGAACAAATCTCTATGGCGAAAAGAAACAATGTGGATATGGCATTGAAGATAGCAAGAGAAGCAAGACAAATTCACGGAGGGATGGGAATCACCGGAGATTATCCCATTATGAGACACATGATGAACTTAGAGTCTGTAATTACTTACGAAGGAACTCACGACATTCATTTGTTGATTACTGGAATGGACATTACTGGTATTAGTGCATTTAGATAAAACTAAATTATAGGGGGAATGGCTTTTAAAGCGAGCACATAGTCCTAAGCCATTAAAACAAATAAAAACAGATTGAAAGCAGCTAAATTTAGTCTGACTTTAGTCTGTTTTTTATTTCACGTATCTCTTTTTGCATGTTCATCATGCTTTGGCTTAATTGATCTCTTGATAAGTTTGGCTCTGGCATTTCATTGCTAATGTAGTTGACAAACTTCCAAACCTCATGCACTTCATTGATGTTGATTTCATAAGGTGAATATTCAGGATTTGTTGAGCAAAGTAGTAAGCTTTGATTTTTATCAAGCTGCTTGTAAACGACTTTAAAAACTACTCCATCACTTTCTGTAACCACAATATATGGGTAACCATCTTTGATTGACTTCCAGTTTTGGACAAACTCTCCAGTTACCCATGATTGATTTGATACTGGAGGCATGGAGTCTCCATCAATTTGAAAACTTCGAAATTTTTTATTTTTGTCTAGAAAAGGTAGCTGAAAAGTGGGAAGTACTTTGATGAAATCGGGGTCTCCATAACCAGTGGTATATCCTGCTTTTGCTTTTACAGGCACTAATTCAATGTTTTCCTCATTCTTTTCATCAACTGTTGTTGTTAGCACCCTCAGCTTTCCACCCGTAATGTCAATGTCTATTCCTTGTTCTAATTGTGCCAAATACAATTCAGATATTTTGTTCAAATCTTGCTTTAGCAATTTGTCAACTGAGATTTTGAAGTATTCCGAAAATTGAAGTAGGGTCTCAAAGTTTGGTTCTGAATTCCCTAATTCATAACCACTTAAAGAGCTTCTTTTGATATTTAGCTCCGCTGCGAGATCTTCTTGAGACATCTTTTTACGTTTGCGAAGTAATTGAATGTTGGGACCAAAATACATAATGACGATTATTTAATCAGTATAATGACAAATATAATGTCATTTTATTGAACAATCAATTTTTTTGCATGCTATCTTTTTGAATTAACACATCATTAAAGGCAATTTCTTGCGCTGCAAGAGCTAAAACTGTTGTCGGAAGATTCTCAATTCTCTTTTGTATTTTTTCGAAATAAGTGTCAAAGTCATCATTTGGCGTGGCCATGCCCATAAATATTAAGTCGGCATTTTTAGATTGCTCATGCAAAATGGTTTCAAAGCTTCTGCCTTCTGCAGCAATGATGTCAATCGTTGCATTAATTCTAATTTCATCGATGGTAGCTAGCATATTTTCATAACTTGCTTCTTTTGCAGCCTCATCTGCTACCACCATTTTTATATGCACCTTGGCTAAGCGCCAGTCGATATGATTGTTAGTGAGGTATGCTAAAATTATCATTAAACCACCGTTTCCTTTTAATCCACCCCACCAAACATCAATTCGTTTTTTATCACCAAAGGTTGGTCTTTCGTTTCCCTTGTGAACAATTAAAACATTCCTTTTAAGATCATAAAGCTGTTTAATTGTTTCAGAATACGCTTTCATCGATTCGTCTGAAGCCGTAGTTCCCAAAATAAAGGTATTGGGATGCAATGGACCAAGCCCATATGCTTCCGCAAGATGACTTACACCTTCAAAAGGGGTTTTAGCAGGTAATATTTTTACCAAGCTGTTAACTCCCTTTTTTCTTAAAAAGTTTTGAATATTTTTCTTCATTCGAAGTATTTGATCTTGACTTTTGCTGTTTGCCGGCAAAATACTAGCTACTGTAAGTATACCTTTACCCTGTGTAATTGTATTTGCAAATTCGATTAAATACCATCTTTTGGTTGGAGAGCCAGCTAAAACCATTGGATTAGGTCGCCAGTTTTTGGGGTCATGATCTTCTGTGAGTTTCATGATACTTGACTTTATTAACATCATTCGAATTCCACGACTGATATCCCCCCATACTGAATGCAACTCTCTTCCTTTAAGCCAAATAAAAATCATTACAACAAATACAAGTGCAATTATTGTTGCACCTGTGTTAATTAAAAACATGACACTAATACACCCAATAGCACCTAAAAAAGAGAAGAGCCAATGTACTTTGAATTTCGGACGAAAAGATGGACTACCTAAGAAACGCTCTGTGCCTGCCGCAATGTTCAATACGGCATAAGTAGTTAGAAAGAACATGGATAACACTGGAGCAATAAGGTTTAAATCACCCATCCATACTGCAATTAAAACAATGCCAAGTGTAAATAAAGTGCCGGCCCTTGGACTATCGTCTTTACCGCTGCTTTTTCCTAACCAGCTAAAGAATTTTGGCAGTATTCCATCTTTTGCCAAAGCTTGTAACACCCTCGGTGCACCTAATATACTTCCTACTGCACTTGAAAGTGTGGCTCCCCAAACGCCTATTAAAATTGCATCTCCCCAGAATGCCATTCTTCGCATAATTAGTGGATCTTCAATTAGAGAAGTTACATCTGCACGTCCTGCCATAATAAACGGTAAGATCATATAGATAACATAACTAACAAGAACTGCAGCAATTGTTCCTATAGGGATTGATTTCTGAGGGTTTTTTAAATCTCCAGACATCCCTACACCTGCCATTATTCCGGTAACTGCTGGAAAGAAAACAGCAAAGACTATCCAAAAGGGAGCTTTGTTAATTGGAGTAGTAGCTAAATCTTCTACTTCAGAAGGCTCTATTGCACTTCCAAAAAATAGAGAAAGTAGTGATAATACAATGCCAATCATGATAATGTACTGCACCCGTATGGCAGTTTTTGCTGATCCAAGTGCTACAGCAGCAACAAAAATGGAAGTGGTAATTGCAATCGTTGTTTGATTTAAAGATGGAAATACTTGGGCCACGCTTTCTGCAAAACCTACTGTATATAATGCAACCGAAAGTGCTTGTGCAAAAAATAAAGGGATGCCAATTGCGCCCCCAGATTCTATTCCTAAAGATCTGCTAATCATGTAGTAGGCGCCTCCAATTTTCACTTTCTGATCTGTGGCAATTGAGGCAATTGAGAGCGAAGTTAAAAAGGTAATGCTAGTTGCTATTGTTATGATAATTAGTGTTCCAATTACTCCAACATTTCCTATTACCCACCCTAGGCGGAGGTACATAATTACTCCAAGTATTGTTAAAATAGAAGGCGTAAAAACTCCTCCAAATGTGCTTAGACCACTTTTTTTAGTAACTTTCTTTCTTGTGAATTTTTTCAATAGTAAAAATTTATATGAACCTTAGAAATATGAATCTGTAAAAATAGAAGTTCTGAAAAATTTTAATGGTGAAAATTAATCAATAAAAGCCATAGCTAATTTTATATCCATATAACTTATCTTTCCTTGATTGGCATCATATATTGCTTTAAGACTCTTTTCACCCTTGATATTTTCTAGCGCTATTTTTACTTTTTCTATGATTGATTTTTTTGGTTTGTAAAGGCTAAAGTTTTCTTCTGGGTGGTTTTCTTTTATTTTTTTTAGGTGAGTAGCAATTGTGTTTACTGTTAGGCCTCTTTCTTTGGCAATTTCACTTAGCGTCATCTTTTGCCGCATGTATTCATAAGTTATAGCATGTGTAGATGGTTTTTTTGAGCTTTTGGAGGACAGACTTTTTCCTTCTCTTAAACGTGCTTTTCTTTTTTCTACTTCCGACTTGTCAACAATACCACCGGATTCTTTAATAAAAGCTTCTGCCTCCTTTTCAATTTTTTTAGGAGTAAATTTTTTCTCAGCTATTGCAGAAAGTTCTTGAAAACGCAAATCTGCTTTCGTTGCTAAAGGGTCCATCTTCAAAGCCATTTCATTGAAATTATCAAGTACCAAATGGCTTAACTTTTTTAAACGCGACAAAGCGACATAGCCTTGACCGGCTTCAAAGGTGTTTCCTAAGTCTATTTGAGCGGCATCTAATGTCATACCTTGTGATTTGTGTACGGTAATCGCCCATGCTAATCGCAGTGGAAGTTGTTCAAATCGTGCCAACTTTTTCCCTTGATCATCTTGAATGCTCCACTCTTCTTCTTCTACAAGTATTTTACGCCCATTGTTTAATTCCACTTTTGGTTTACCTTCTGAGAAGCCAATGACTTTGCCAAGACTGCCGTTTACATATCCTTTTTCGGGGTTGTTTTTTACAAACATTACTTTGGCTCCAAGCTTCAATTGAATATTTTCAGCGGCCATTACAGCATTTTTTAAGCTCTCAATTAGCTTTGGATTTCCCTTGGCTGTTCCTTTAAAGTTGTGAATTTTTCCATCTAAGCCAATAAGCTTCTCAATGTTGATTTTATCAACATCTGCATTGTGTGTATACAATATTGTAGGCTCAATATCTTTGTCAATTTCTTGGTTTTTGGCTTCTAGTAATTGTGCATAAGATTGCTTTGATACCTGTGAAGCGCGAATCTCATTTAAAATTTGATTGAGTCGATTGTCTTCTTGCCGATGTTGACTTGTGAGATAGCAAATGGTTGGTTTTGCTGCGTTCCAAGCCCTACTCATAAAGGCAAACTTTTCACTGCTCTTTTCTCCTTGATTTCCAATAGGGGGTAGCTGAAAAAAATCACCCGCAAATACAACTTGAATACCGCCAAAGGGGGCTGTAGTATTTTTGAAGAACTGCAATACCTGATCCACTAAATTTAATTGTCTTCCATGTAACATAGAGATTTCATCTATAATCAACACTTTGGTTCGCTCTATAGATTTTTGAAGATATTGTTTGCTACCCATTCGAACCAAGCTTGCTCTATCTAGCTTGTCTTTTATACCAATTCCAGACCATGAGTGGATGGTCATGCCGTTCATATGTGTAGCGGCAATTCCAGTTGATGCAGTAACAGCAACAGCTATCTTTCTAACTTTTAGGTAATTGATATATTGATTGAGTACATAGGTTTTGCCAGCTCCCGCGGAACCTGTGAGGAACACATTTGTTCCTGTTTTTAAAATATCAAGCGCCTGGTTTTGTTGCATTGGAAAATGGATATAAACTTCGAAGATAAACAAATTGGAATATATTCAATAAGAATTTCGCTTTGAAACAATAATGTTTTATTCACAAAAATTTGCTTTTCCTTTGTATAGTATTATATTTGGGCATTCATAACTGGGTTAGAACAAGCCGAAAAATGACCCATAACATAAGGAGTAGGCAAAAAATAAAATAATTTATAACTATGAAAAAGTTAAAAAGATTAACCTTTTTTGCAGCAGCTACTATTTTTTATCAAGCTGTGCATCAGTTGCAAGCCCATTGATTGGTACAATTTACACAGATGTTAAAGGACCAGTTGCGGTTACAGGCAATTCAAACTCAACTAAAGCAGGTTCTGCAGAAGCTACATCTATCTTAGGCCTTTTTGCCACAGGAGATGCGAGCATTCAAGCAGCAACTACCAATGGAAATATCAGTAAAATTCATCACGTAGATCATCATTCTACAAGTATTCTAGGAATTTTCTCTACTTATAAAATTACTGTTTACGGTGAGTAAAATTAGCTTAAATAAAGCAGGCATTAAGGCGTCTTTTAGACGCCTTTGCTTTTGCTGTTTGTTTTTCTTCTTGTTACATAGTGGACTCCAAGCACAAAAAATATCCAAATATTATTCTAGTTCAATACAAGAAAATGGAATACTTTACTTTATTGAAGGGAGAGAGGGATTTAAAACCGATAAGAAAGATAAATTTCTTTATGATTTAACTTATTTGAGCACCAATGATTCATTGACTTTAAATTTTACCATTTACAATGCTGAAGTATTAAGAGTTGAACAAATGGAACTGAAAGGGTCTAGCATACATACAAGCTCTCCAGTATCAAAGATTTTTGTTAAAGACGATGGAAAGGGTTGGGAGCATCGATATACGTCAACCTTTTCGTTTAAAGATTTGCAAGAGTTTTATAGTAGTGAGACTGCTATGTTTATCATACAAACAAAAAAACACGGTCAAATTCTTCTTCAACCAAAAGCGCGAAAATGGAAGAAACAAGCTTCTATTTTCTCACGTATATTTCAAATGATTGTCGCGAATAGAGTAGAAGATTAGCGAATTAGGTTTATAGTTCCTGCTTCTGTATAAACTTCTCCTTTGTATTCAATAACAATTTGATAAAAGTAGAGACCTTCAGCTGCCAAGTTGCCATTCATTAACTTTCCATCCCATGGATAATCTAAACCTTTTGCTTTGTAAGCCAAGTTATTTCTCTTGTCAAATACTTTTATGCTAATTGCATCATAATGGTTAACAGTAACTACCCAGTTGTCGTTGGTGCCATCTCCATTAGGTGAAAATACATTGGGAATGTACGACTCAATTGTTTTATTGGAATCTTCATTCTTGGTAGTTTCGTTATTATCGCCAGTTCTGTTTTCTATATTTGGAGTTGACTTTTCTTGACTTTCTTCAGTGGCGTCTGATGTCGTTTCATTCTTTGTTTGATTAGCAGAAGTTTCGTTGTTAGGTGCAGTTTCTGCTACTTTCCCTTCTTGCTTATCTTTATTATCAGTTTGATTAATTTGTGTTTGACTTTTTGAATTTGGAGTAGTTGTTTCTTCTATTATTTCTGTAGGCTTATTTTTTTCAGTTTTTATTTTTTCTTCAATTGGTTGGTATGGCTGCTTGTCATTGTCATCTACATCTCTAGAAACTATCGATTTGTCTATTAAAGGCTCACTCTCTTTTAAATTTTCGTTAACGTTTCCAGCTATTGTCTTGCCTATTGAAGTTGTTTCTTTTGGATTTTCTATCGTTTCGGATTCAATTTTTTCTTGTTTTACTTTTTTAGCAGAGTCATTAAAGAAAAAGTATCCGCCAATTGCGGCAGCAGAAATTACTACTACAAAAACAGTAGTAGCAACCCAAGAGCCAGCAGTTGCTGAAGAAGTTGTAGCCACAGCACTACTAGATGAAGCAGCGGTATTCACTCCAATCTTAGCCTGAATCGCTTCCCAGGCGTTTTTCCCAGGGTCAACTTCGAACTTATCGAAAGCCTCCTTGAAAACTTCTTCTATATTTAATTTATCCTTATTCAATACATTACCTTTTAATGTTTAAAGCTTCTAGTTTCTTCTGTAACAATGTTCGTGCCCTAGAATATTGTGATTTAGAAGTGTTAAGTGAGATGTTCATTTTTTTGGCAATCTCTTTGTGAGAATAGCCCTCAATAGCATAAAGGTTAAAGACTGTTCGATAACCTTTGGGCAGCGTTCTGATAATTACTAACAAATCATCTGCTTGCATTTTTTCAATGATCTCTTGGTTGTTTTCAACCTTGTACTCCACCTCTGTAATATCTAAGTCGTACCTACTCGCCTTGGTACGCCTTAAGTAATCTAAAGCAGTGTTAACCATTATTCTTCTAATCCATCCTTCTAAAGAACCTTTACCGGAATATGTTCCGATTTTATTAAAAACCTTGATAAAACCATCTTGTACAATGTCTTGAGCTTCTTCATATCTATCGACATAACGTGAACAAATTCCTGTCATTTTTCGCGCATAGCGTTCAAAAAGCAATTTTTGGGCATCGTTTTTATTTGCTTTACAGCCTTCAAGCATCTCTTCATCACTCATCAATTCTACGTTAGACTTACTCAAGGTTTCTATATTAGGTAGATGTATTTATTCATTAATAGGTTGCATCGCCGCTTCCCAAAAAAACAAAAATAAGGGCTATTGAAGGAATTAGCGATTATTTTAAGCTTTTTTCAAGGTGAAGGAGAATACAGAACCTTTTCCTTCTTCAGATCGAACATTGATAGTTTGATTGTGGGATTCTATGATGTGTTTTACTATAGCCAGGCCTAAACCAGAACCACCTTCTTTTCTAGAGCGACCTTTATCAACTCTGTAAAAACGTTCAAATAATCTTGGCAAATGCAACTTAGAAATACCTGGACCATTGTCAGAAACTTCTACAAGAATATTTTCGTCCATATCGTAGAATTTAATTTTGCATATGCCATCCTTTTTTCCATAATTAATGGAATTGATAATTAGATTAGAAAAAACTTGTGCTATTTTCGCCAAGTCGGCGTATACCCAAACTGGCTTTGTGTTATTTTTTAAGACGATTGAAATGTTTTTTTTCTTGCTTTTATATTGAATAGAATCCTTCACTTCTTCAGCAACCTCAACAAGGTTGAATTTTTGATAATTCAACTGCATTTTATTAGACTCAAGTCGAGAAATCTCATCCAAGTCATCTACCATCTCTATCATTCGCAAAATGCTTTTTTCAGCCTTCATCAAAAATGAGCGGTTAATTTTTTTGTCTTCTAATCCACCCTCTAATAAGGTTAAAACATATCCTTGAATGCTAAACAAGGGTGTACGTAGTTCATGAGAAACGTTTCCCATAAACTCTTTTCTAAATTTTTCTTGATCAGTTAATCGCTCAATTTCGTCGCGATTTTTTTTATCCCACTCAATTACTGCTTCATTTATTTTTCCAAAAATATCTTCCTTCTTATTTAATTGTATGCCTTCCTTTTTAAGACCAATTTTTGAATTGTGAAT